>JAEIGA010000009.1_pt1 | contig 261814 bp, 213 predicted proteins | sample 9270691 | NCBI WGS metagenome assembly JAEIGA01 (sample SAMN17057246, study PRJNA624740) | gut metagenome | biome: biome; isolation source: fecal sample | host: Bos grunniens | place: China: Xizang | collected 2019 | reverse complement strand
GTGGGCGACAAGTTCGTGGTGAAGGGCTTGGCCGAGGGCTATCCTGACGCCAAGGTGTCGATCTTCGACCGCTGGGGCAAGGAGCTGGCGACATACAACGCCGGAGACGGAACCGACTGGGACGGAGTCTACAACGGAGTGACCATGCCGTCGACCGACTACTGGTACGAGATCCAGATCAAGGAGATAAAGAAGACCTACACAGGCCACTTCACTCTGATCAGACAATAAAGAGAACCTGACAACAGTCAGTCAATATTCGGGGTGCGGGACAGATGTTCCGCACCCTTTTTGTATGATGTATGGATTATTATCCATTGTAGTTGTTCGTTTGTTTTTGTCCACTAGTTTGAAAAACAATAAGATTAAGAGGCTATGTTATAGATTATTCTTCAGATTCCTTCATATTTGTTACAAAACGACATCAAAAAATAAATTTATTAGTTAATTTTGACATACAAATACAATAATGAAAACGTATCTTACGTTATAAATAAGAAAAGAACTTAAATTTAAGACCATGATATATCGTAGTAAAGCACCGTTGAGACTCGGTCTTGCAGGAGGTGGTACAGACGTCTCTCCATTTTCTGACCTTTATGGAGGAGCTATTCTCAACGCAACTATAAATATGTATGCATATGCCACTATCGAGCCTTTGGATAATGGTAAGGTGGAATTTGTCGGCCCGGATTGCGATGAATTTGAGGTGTGTGAAGCGACGGAAAAATTGTCGACTGATGGTTTTTTTGTTTTGGCTCGTGGGGCTTACAATAGAATAGTATCTGATTTCACTCATTCTCCGCTTTCTTTCCGTATCACATTGCATGTTGATGCTCCTGCTGGTTCTGGACTTGGTACGTCGTCTACTCTTATGGTGGCAATTGTGGGAGCCTTTGCGGAGTGGCTGAAACTTCCTCTTGGAGAGTATGACATAGCCCAGTTGGCTTATAAGATAGAGCGTGAGGATTTGCAGATGGCTGGTGGCAAGCAAGACCAGTATGCAGCAACGTTTGGAGGCGTGAATTTTATGGAGTTCTATGCCGATAACAAAGTGATTGTGAATCCTCTTCGTGTGCGTTGTCAATTCCAGAATGAACTTGCCCATAATCTTCTTCTTTGCTACACTCAGACAAGTCGTGAGTCAGCTAAGATTATCGAAGGTCAGGTGAAAAATGTGAAGGGCAAAAATCAGACGTCGATAGAGGCAATGCATAAGTTGAAAGAACAGGCAATACAGATGAAGGAGCATCTGTTGAAAGGAGACATCGACGCAATGGGAGAGCTCCTTAACTTTGGCTGGGAATATAAGAAGAAAATGACGGAAGGAATCTCTAATCCGTTTATCGACAAACTATATGAAACAGCTCTAAAAGCTGGAGCAACGGGAGGAAAAATATCCGGAGCGGGTGGAGGAGGATTCATGTTTTTCTATTGCCCTAACTGCACCCGTTTTGCTGTAGAGAAGGCTTTGTCTGAACTTGGAGTGGCTGCAAAGAGATATGAATTCACTTCAAATGGTTTAAAGACTTGGACAATATGATTACAGAGGCGATTATATTGGCAGGTGGTTTTGGCACACGTCTTAAGCATGTGCTCGGAAATATTCCTAAGCCCATGGCCCCAGTCGACGGTAGACCATTTCTTGCTTATTTGTTTGAACGTTTACGAGGAGTAGGAATCAATCACGTCATTCTATCCACAGGCTATATGCATGAGAAGGTGCAGGAATATTTCGGCGACAGTTATCGTGGCATCAATATCAGTTATGCTCAGGAGACGACGCCTTTATTTACTGGAGGTGCGATTGCCCTCGCGTCGACTTTTGCGAAGAGCAACGATATCCTTGTGCTAAATGGAGACACCCTTTTCGATATAGATTTCTCCCTCTTTCAAAATTTTCATTTCGACAAAGGCAATAATATCACGATAGCGTTACGTAAGGTGAAGAATGTAGAACGATATGGAGCTGTGAAGGTGGATGCCGACGGTAATTTGCAAGACTTTGTGGAAAAAGGCAAGTTGAGTGGTGAGGGGTACATCAACGGTGGTATTTACATTGTGAAGAAGGATTGGCTTTTGAAGCAGGGAATGCCGTCGAAATTTTCATTTGAGAAAGAGATTCTTGAAATTCCGTCTTTCCGCAGAAATATCGTCGCTTATCCATTCGGAGGTTATTTCATCGATATCGGTGTGCCAGAGGATTATTATAAGGCACAGCGGGAGTTTGGAGGCTTATTCCCTAAGGCAAAATATCTTTTCCTTGATAGAGACGGTACGATAAATAAGAGAGTTGTCGGCGGATATGTGACAAACCCAGAAGAGTTTGTTTTTCTAGACGGGGTGAGAGAGGCGTTGGCAATATTCGCGAAAAAGTTTGATAGAATCTTCATCGTCACCAATCAACGAGGTATTGGCAAGAAAATATTCACGGAGAAACAACTTGAAGAAGTCCATTCCACAATGATTAAAGATATAGTCGACGCAGGAGGACGAATCGATAGAATTTATCATTGCGTCGACCTCACATGCGAGGAGACTGGAAGACGCAAACCAGAGATAGGGATGGCTAAAGAGGCAAGACGCGATTTCCCGGAGATTGACTTTGCTGAATCGACGATGGTGGGGGATTCAATTTCGGATTTGCAGTTTGGCTACAAAGCGGGAATGCAGACGGTCTATCTTCTCACCGACGGTGATGCTCCAGCTGAGACAAAGGATTATACTGACAAGTTCTACACAGATTTGAAAACATTTGCGGAGACATTATAATAGTTAGTGATTAGGTAAGAAGACGTGACTACTCGCGTCTTCTTTTTATTAGAAAACAATTTTGATAAATGTTTGAAACTGCTCAAATTTTAAGAAATAGCTTGAGGATTATAAAGGATAGAATGTCCTTCTTTCCCCCTTATCTTCTGCGAGATTGCAAGAATGAATATAAAATCTACTTTTTTTTGATTAAAAAAATGCAAAAAGATTTGCAGACACAGAAAAAAGTGTTACCTTTGCACTCGCAATCAGGAAATGAGAGCAAGACATAACTAAATGGTGTGGTAGTTCAGCTGGTTAGAATACATGCCTGTCACGCATGGGGTCGCGGGTTCGAGTCCCGTCCATACCGCAAGAGGAGTTCAATTATCGAACTCCTTTTTTGTTTGTATATGTAATGAAAAGGTCGGTGTGTGAACACCGACCTTTATTTTGTAAAATTAACTTGAAATAATATAAATTTTGGATTATATGCAAACAAGGACTCTCTTTGTACTATTAAAGAGAGTCCTTATTATTTCCATTTGTTATTTAGATTTTAGTATTCTTATAACCTTTCCAACAGTCTTCATTACATAATTTCCCGGAATCAACTGGCTGGTTTCTACGTCCACATTTCCAGTGTATTCTCCTTCTAGAACTTTTGCTCCAAGTGCATCAAAAATCTCATAATGCTGTGGTTCCATACAATCTGTATATATAGAAATGTGGTCTGAGAAATGAGTAGGATAAACTTCCACATAACCAAGAGACTCTCCTGCCAACTCAACATAATCAAACAAATCATCATCAAAAGTAGCAGCTCTTAAATATGTTCTCGTAGCATCACTTATATACATCGCGGTATCGGAAACTGTAGCAGAGCACATACCATCCGTAACCTGCATTGTGATAGTGTACGTTCCATCATTGTAGAAATAGCATACTGGGCTTTCTTTTTCTGATGTCAATCCATCTCTTCCAGCACTGCCTCCATATCTCTGATAATATTCAACATTCAACGGAGCAATCAGATTCCACTTGTATGTCTTGTCTTCCAAACCGCCTGTAATCTCAGGAGAGAACACTACTCTGCTACCCTGATTCAACTGAACAGACTTTTTCTTTTCTCCACTTTCATGGGATTCTACACCATCAACAACATAGTTGTATTTAGCGGACAATTCATTGACGTAGAAATGGACAAGTTTAGAACTTCTTGCTCCAGTTTTCTTCACCCAACGTGTGATCTCAACGTCAAAAGAATGTTTTGGAGACATGAATATCGCACCATAAGAAACCTTTGTGGAATCGGTCAAAATATTTTCTCTTGACCAAGAACTTCCACGAGAATTAGAATAAGGGAATGCCCCCTCTCCCTCATAATTGATAATTCTGTATGAATATTCATATACTTCAGGATAATCCTTCTTGTATCTAATATATACATCGCCACCTACACACACACTGTCTCTCAACACCAGTTCCTCATCCAAGATTACAGAGGCATACAATGTCGTCACCTTGTAAGCCTTGCTTGTATGTTCACCGCAAGAGCTGGTTGCGACAACTCGGTAGTGTACAATTTCTGTAGTATCTACAACAGCCAGTTTATAGATGTCATTTTCGTTTGACTCCTGCATCTCAACGTCTTCCCATTCTACATTGTTGTAAGACTTCTGCCATGTCACAATATCAGCATCTGAAATAGTATCTACCAGACTCAACTCCAAAGACGGAAGTTTCTCCACGCTATACTGAGTTGTGTTCAAACTGTATAATTTCAAGATACTATCGCTTACTGAAGGCACTATATCAGTAGTCTTTGGTAAAGGTCGGATGTTCACTTTTATCACATTCGACACAGAGATATATTCTCCATCTGTAGTCAGACGGCGGTATGAGGTCTCCACACTCACAGCTTTTGGTGTGTAATCCTTGTCTGTAGCCCCGTCTATATTAACGTAATCGGCGGTATAGATGTTCATATACTGCCACTGGTAGGAGTAGTTTCCACTACCTCCTTCAACAACAGTCGAAACAATCGCAGGTATCTCACCACCTCCGCATAGGATAGAATCACCGTCGAATCTTATGACTCCACCACGAAGAGGATTGAATCTATACGTGCTAACACAATGATCCAAGTTTGCTACCAGCATCAAAATACTATCCTTGTAAACATCAGTCTTGTAAGGCAAAGTTGTATTGTTGCCTAAGACAACCGGCAAAACACCGTCGCCCTCAAAATAGTAGTCAGCAGCAAACTCTTTTCCTCTCTCTATTGTCATTGAGACGGATGAATCCTGCATATTGCTGATCACCTCCAACGCCATCTTTCCTACATAATCATACTGATCGACCTTTGTACCGAAGATAGCTACTACATTAGATGTATCTGTTTCACATCCGTTGCTTGCAACTCTTCTGATGTACATAGTGTCCTCAGCTATAAGCGACATATCCTTGCCTGTCTTGAATTCCTCCATCCAGGTTTGGTTGTCGTGGCTCACATACCACTTGTATCCAATCTTGTCTGCATGTGGCCCTTCCTGTTGGTCTCCTTCCACTTCAACATATCTTCCATTACATGGATTGGTGTTATCGCAACTGATTTTATTAGCCTCAGGATCCAAAGCGATTGAATGATGAGCGTACACTATAATTTCTTCACTCTTACAAATCATTCCTGTTGTGTCGACGATGGTATGTGCCATTCGCATTTCAAGAGAATCACCCTCAAACTCGTCCATTGTGCGGAATGTCATGTTCTTGGTGTCGAAAGTCTCGTCTGTAGCTGAGTTCCATACAAGATAGTAGTCGTTGTCTGTAAACACGACACCTTCCGCTGTATTGATATTAAACTTGCGGTTCGCGCACTTGAAGTCGTTGAAGACAAGCACATCCTTTGTGACATCAATTTTCTCTCTTACCTCAATATGAACGACGTTGGATGTGTCCACTCCACACATGTCAGATACGATTCTTCTGTAAGAGATTCCTGATTTCGGTTTGATCACTTCCAAATCTTCATCCGACTGGTTAGAAAGAGTCTCCCATTCAACATCATCGTATGAATACTGCCATGTGTATGTCTTTGATCCGTTACCACCGACAACAGATCCTCCCTTCACTGTATAATCTTCTCCATAGCAAACCGCTGTTGGAGCTTCAAGAGTTCCTTGGCTCAAATCAGGAAGACTGTCTACGTTAAACATTGTTGTCTCACTATGGCAACCTGTCTCTTGATCCACAGAGTAAACCCCATATTCGTCGACTATCATAGTTGACACACGCTGGATTGTCTTTTCTGTAGCCTCACTCTCCCAAGTTATGGAGTCTCCGTTCTCTGTGAAAACATATGTTCCAAAGATATACGTCTTATCAGTCTTCTCGGGAACAATCTTCACCACTACTGTTTGAGCATCGCAGCTGTCATTGTCCTGGTAGATGCCAGGAGCGTCATTGCGTCGATATAGGACATAATTTAAAGGCTCGCTTTCAACTGAACCACAACCAATTTTTCCGTCCGAGTATTCACAGATGATACTTACGTCTACATTCTTGTCAAAAGTCTGATTATAAATAGTATCCACGAATGCAAGGTCAAGAGTCGTTTTCCTTGTTGGCAACTCCACATAATCACCGCCATTAAGAGCCAACTTCCATGTATAGCTAATTCCGTTCTCCTCAAATGTTCCTCCTGTTGGTTCAGTTGTAGAGATTACAGGAAGGTCGTCTCCTGTGCAATAACCAGTTTTCCCATCCTGATCGTCACTCAACACACCGGGTTTCATTTCATCGTAATATGACAAGACAGCCACATTCGAATATCTTACTCTTGCAGAATCGTTTGTTGCAACACGACGGAAGTAAGTTGTCTTGCCTGTCATAAGTTTCAATGGATCGACATATGTATTCACAAGTTTGGCACTCAATCCAACGCTGTCTGAATTCTCAATGCTTACCCACTTGACACTATCCTGTGACCACTGCCAACCATAGTGCCACTTCATTCCAACGTGTTTTGGAGCAATCCATTCTCCGCTCGCCTCCTCTACATTGTCAATGCCCTTAAAGTCAGCTCCGAAACATACCTTCTGTTTTTCAGAAATCTGTCCTCCCTTGCTTGCTGTACCAAGTGCGATAGGAATCTGCAAAGAAGAAGACCAGCATTCTCCGTATGGTTTGCTCTTTCTCTTCAAATAGATATTTGGATCATCCATAAGGCTGACTGCAGCATTATCGTCAAGTGAGAATCCTACAAACATTTTTGATGTTGCAAAAGTGTCGTTAAACAAGCTGTCAAGACTCCACTTGCAATCGTAAGATTCCATTGTTTTGTCGCCTATAACAATACTGTCGCCAAATTCAAAACCTTTCATTAATCTATCCGAAACGTCTGATTTGCCTGGTTCATACGCATACATGGATATTGAAGACATATCCGCGACCTCGTCACTTACTGTCAAAACCAGTTCATTTGTGTAGACGCTGGAACATCCGTCAGATACTCCTCGGCGTACTCGGTAGGATTGGTTCATCAATCTTTCCAATCCCTCCCCTGGATTGAACGTGCTTGCGAATTTTTTGTTCTCTACAGAATTGAATATACTTACAGTGTCAAAATTGATTCCGTCCACACTGTACTCAAACCATGTGTTGACTCCTCCTTTATATCCAGGATCATACAATCCAGGTCCAAAATAAGAGTTCGGATTTCTCCAAATGTCCAACACTACACTTGACGGATCCATATCGTCACCATATACAACCTCTCCAATATCACCCTTGCAGTAATTTACCTTGCTGCTAGATATTGTTCCTGTAATAAGTTCTCTTGATAGAGGTATCGACTCCATTGTAGGAACGATGTTGATTTTTACAACATTACTTTCCATTTCAGCAGTTTTGCCTCCTACTTCGAATGTGGCAACCCTCTTGAACTCGATATATTTTCGTCTTCCCTTTACGTTCTTAAGAGCATCCCTTTTCAATCCGCAAGTGTCAAGATTGATGTTCTCCCCTGTAGCAAAAGACTCTATAGTGCCTCCTACATTCTCCCACAGACCTGTCACAGCCTCGTCATCGGCATTATATTCTGTGATTCTATAATGCCATGAGTATCCCTTTGCATTCAAAGGATTGCTTTCAGAAAGGATCTCAATGTCTGTTGTCCCTGAACATACCCAGAAATTATCCTCGTTCTCTGCGTTCACAAAGATATTTCCGCTTGTGTTCTTGCTCGCTGTGATAACCAAGGTGTCGCTGTTGTAGCTCAAACATCCGTCAAGATATTTTTTCGCATAATACACATACAACTTGCTGTGCTGGTTTAATCCAGGCACGGTCAAAGAATTTTTTGTCGCATACAATTCCCTTACCTTTGTTGTGTCAAGAGTCTGCCAGTTCTCGTTATACCAGACATATTGGCTTGCGTCAGCCTCACCATTTGGCATTCCCCACATTGTAGCGACGTTACCGTTTGATACGACAGACTCATATCTGATGTCTTCTGGCTTGATTTCAACCTTGTCGTTCACTCCAACACGTTTCGACACACTTTCAAGTTTGCTTCCGCATCCATCTGTCACTACTCTCTTGTAGAACGTTGTCTCATACAAAGTGTCTCTCTTTGTGTAGTTCTGCAATGTAGCCGACGGAATTACCTCCCATGAAGTAGAATCTTCCCTGTTTGTTGTCTTATACCACTGATACTGATATGAAGAAGATGTGTTTCCTCCTGTTGCCGGCTTTCCTATGATCCTGTCATTGCTCATTCCGTAACATACCTGCGTCTCCGACACATCAATTCCTTCATCCTTCAATGGCTCATAGAATTCTATTTTGTATTCTGTCGAATACTTCGCTGCTCCCTTATAGTCTCCTGTGCTTGCGATTATTGCTCGGAATGTTGTTGTTGTAGACAATCCTTTAATAACCAACTCATACATTGAACCAGTACTAAAAGACAAAGGATCAGAAATTATTACAGAGAAAGGCAATGTCGTATTTTCATCGAATGAAATCCAATTTTCTCCCTCGCTCTTATATTGCCAATTTATAACATACGAACCATCTCCACCTTTTATGTTGTTTACATATAGTTGCAAATCTCCATCATTCGGACATCTAGTTTTTTCCTCATCGTCGGAAAACAATCTGCCAATGCTCAACTCCTCGTATAGTTGGAAGTTGTATGGAGTCAAAGCACTCGCACAATGGCCGCCTGTAGTAGACACCTTGCGCACATAGACGGTGTTATCTCCCACCGCAAAGTCTCCATTAACAACCGCCTGCGCACCTCCTGTAGAGAAGGAAGAGATATCATCCTCGCTCACTCCCCACTCATAACGATAGCCAGCATAATTGTTTTTTGGAGAGAAATTCAAGCTGCTTACATTTCCATTGATCACATTGCTGTTTCTCAATGCCACAACTGGTACGTCTGGGAGGCTTTCCACTTCAAGAGTAAACAGCTTACTGTATGTTTCTGTACCACAATCACTTGTGCCCATAACTCGGAAATAGTGTTTTCCTTTATTTCCAGTATAGTAAGAGCCTTTCACAACCAATGTGTTGCCAACCTGCTCCTTTATGTTTGTCTCTGGCACAGCGATCCATGTCTTTCCGTCTGTACTTTGCTGCCAGCTAATCTCATCCTTAGCCTCATATTCTGCATCAACATTCAATGTGACCTCTTTGTCACTGCCGACACACAAAGCGACATTTCGTGATTTGTCACCCTGCTGGTAGACGTTGCCTAACACAACACCCTTCTTGCCAATAAGCCTAAACTCGTTGCTGAACACATAAGCCGGCTTCATTGCTTTGTCATACACATAGCTTATCTTGCATTGGTAAAGTGTAGTGTCTCCAGCCTTTGCTGTCGCCATATAAGAGGCTCCGGTTCCTGGCACCAACATTCCATTTCTATACCATGTGTATGTCACATCCTCTGATGTCAACACTTTTGTACCATACGATGGTAGCACTGAAATGGAAAGTTCCACCTCTGATCCATCACAGACTTCAGCTTTATCGTCGTCTTTAGCCTCTTTACAAAGAATACTTGGCTGATCCTCAAATCCAGCTGTCTGCGATATCGTGACTCTGTTTGTCGCCTTACATCCAGTGCCATCCACTGTCCTTTCTACATCGAATGTCAAAATCCCATAAGCATTGAAATCCGATCCGTCGACACTTACCTTGAAGTTTCCTGTCGCCTCATTCTTAACAGTTCCCTCACCATTGGTATACCAATATGTGAAATTGTCTGTCGTAACTTTGTCTCCGTTAACCGCTGTTGCTGTGATGATAACCTGAGTAAGACCAGCGTCTTCTTTGATTACCGATGGTGTTGCAGTCAGCTCAAACTCCGCTGTTTCAGCCTGATACACCTGTATTTTATCGGTCTTTTGGGAATAAGCGGAGTTGTTGTTACATGTCGAAGTGTCGCTCACTACAGCATAAAGATTATGCATTCCGGCTGTTCCTAATTTGTCCACATTTTCCGTAGCACTCTCTCCAAATCCTACAATATTGCTTGCGACGACGTCTGTTCCGTCGTAGATTGTGTATTTGTACACACCCTCACTGGCTCCCTTCACTCCGCTGATTGTCAGGTTTAGTCCATCACCATAGCAGACAGTCTCATTGCTTGCTGTCAATGTCGCACCGCTGATATTGTTGTATGTCACCACCTTGATTGAGTCGAGGATAGACTGGCATGTTTCTCCTCCCTTTATCTCCTCACTCTTTCGTAAGATAGTGAATGTTTTTCCTGGTGTCGCCAACAAATAAGAGAAAGAAGCACTATTGCTGTACGCTTGCGATTTGCCATCCACATACCATGTGTAAGTATTGGCGATGTGGTTAATACTCTCTTGGTCTATATTAGCAAAAGAGTGTGTCACACCAGCACATATCTTCTGTCCGTCCGAAAGTTTGCTTCCGTCCACCGCCAACTCAAAATGCCTCAACGAATCGGTCAATTCTCCATCCTTCACTTCCTCTGTGAATGTCTTTGTACATTTAGAGTCGCTTACTGTCACATTGTATGTGAATCCTCCAGATTTAGGGATGTCTATTTCCGCCGAATATCCTTCAGTTCCGTTGATATTGTATGTGTAGTCGGCATTGACAAAAATCACGGAGGCAGTCATCTTCTTTCCCCTCACTCTACATGCTCCGTTAGCCATCCTAGGTTTGAGATTTTTTCCGCTTGTAATCGTAACTCCTTTGCTCGACACTCTCTTGCCACAGAATTCCACATTCAAGGAGACAAGAGTGTCTTTTATAACAGTGAGATGATACGGAGCAAGGGTAGGCATTGTGTCAAAATTTGATTTTCCACCTGCATACCAATATTTGACATCAACATTCGTTTTCTCTATCTGTTCCTTGAAATTAGCATCCACACTTCCGTTTAGAATCACTTCGTCTCCATAGCACACATAGTTTGTGTCGACGTTCAATGCGACTACAGGGTCGGAATACGGAATGATCACCAAAGCGTCGCTGGTGTCACTCAAAACACCTGTTCCCTTCTTGCTTGTGGCGATTCTTCTGATGTACACTTTCTTGTCCACCACTTGGTTCCATACTCCCTCGGCAACCTTTGCATCTGTCAGAGGCTTGGAGTCGTCCATCATCAGGGTATAGTCCTTGTCGTCATAGCTGTATATCCACGAATAAGAGAGAGTCGCATCGTCTCCAAATCCACCACTAACAGACTCCGCCGTGATAAGCGGATTGCCTGATTTTTTGCAGACATATATCGTGTCTTTGTCAATACGGTTTCCTACAATAGAGCTGACCTTCTTTACTAACACCGTCAGGTCTTCGCTTACACATTGGTTTCCTCTTGTGTCAGTCTTTCTAAAATAGTAAGTCTGCTCATTTTGTGAAGTTAGCATCACATCCTTGCCTCGGCTCGGAAGCTTCGAATAAGTGTTTCCATTTGTGCTGTACTCGTACAGGCTTGTCGAATAGTTGGCGTCGCTCTTGTCGACAAGAAGATAGCCCACAACTCCTTCGGGAATGACCACCTCCACTCGTTTCTGCAGCTCATTGTACTCGTATGTGGCGTTTGTGCATATCACATTGTTTGGATCTATCTTTGGCTGCTCCTCAAGCATTAGAGAATCTTTCAGTTCAACCTTCGTTCCGCATCCGTCGATGACGGCTATATTTGCGTCGTATTTTTTTACTTCATCGGCAAAGATATTGTATGTTGCGTACAAATTAATATCCTTATACTCTTCCGTTTTTCCTAAGAACCTACAGTCGTACTGGAAAGCGGCGTCATCAGACATCCATTTATATCCGGTCAACGTTGCCGAACTCTCAGCTTTGGTGAAAGACACATTCAACTCCACTTCCTGTGAAGTTCCGTCAGCGCATAGTGTGCCTAATGGTTGAACCTTAAAATCACTTTTCTCTATGATATAGTAAGGGGTTACCTCATGTAATTTCTCAGAAACGATTTTTCTGTTTGAGAAATTAGTCAAAGTCACAACCTGTCGGAAATAACGAGTCTTACCATCAGCGAACATATTGTTTGGAACCAACAAATCCTGTTCCTTTACTGAAGTCCAAGACAAAAACCTATTGGTGTAGTTATAGTCTCCGTTTGGAAGGACCTTCGTCTCTGCATCAGTTTTATCAATTAACAGAACCCAATTTTCCTTGTCAGTAGAATATTCCCATCCGTACTTGATTCCATATGCGTCATACATAGCGTCGCTTAAAGTGACAATTCGGTTGTCACTGTCTCTGAACTTTATTTCCTCTCCCTTCAAATACATCCAATCCGGATTTTGATACTCCTTGGATCCAGAAAATTGCTGATCTTCTTTTTTGGGACAGACTTTTACAGAATTCACACCCTTCTCTGAAAGGAATGCCTCATGAACGATTTCAAAAGATATTTCCGGTGTAGAACAATCCAACTCATTCTTATATTCGTTGGTCAAGCTGATGGAACGAGTAAGAGTGTATTGGTCTCCAACCTTGTAATCTCCTAAATCAGAGTATTTGAAGTTTGCGAATTTTCCAAGTTCAATTTCATTTGATTGTGCTGTAACTAATCTATTATATTCGCTTACTTTTTCGTTGTCTTTATTATACAAATTCCAAGAAAAATACAAATCCCTATCATAATATCCAGGACTTTGAATATTTGTTATCTGCATTACATTATCAGAAACTGATCCAACAGGCGTAGGATAAATACAATATTTAGCGGTACTGTCCGACTCTTCAATTTTTGGAGTCCTGGCTAGGTTGGCACCAATTTCTCCTGGTTCACATACATAGAAAGTAATATTAGTGGAATTTCCGGCTATAGTATGATCCCTATCATTTCTATCACTATCAGTTCCTCTTTTTACATTTATCCAAGAGGCCACCTGAAATCTAATGTTAATGGATGATGCTCCTAACTCATCTAATTTTTTTGACTTTCCAGGTGCATAACGATAAGATAGATTCAACCCTGTATAAGTGACTATTTGTTTTTGAGCATTAAATGACCATGTGTGATCATTCTCTTCAAAACTATCACTGTAATTAAAGAAATCAATTTTATTTCCACTTCTATCCTTAAATTGATTATATTCGAAAGGTCCCTCTTCTGTTCCGTCAGGTAGGATCTGGACAAAGAAATATAATTTCTCATTAAGATCACATCCCAACACATCGTTTTTCCATCCCTTGGGTCTATCTGCATAAACTTTATATGCCCCTCTTGTTACATTTACACTTGTGTTAGATGTAATGAATGCCTGGTTTGTACTGAGAGAAATACAATTCAGATCTTTAGGGAATTTTATTTCACCATAGTCTGAACTTGTAGTATAATTCCAAGTGCAACCATCTGCATTTTCATAAAATGCCTCACAAAATGCTAGTACTGGAAGGGATACCAATACTAAGACAAATAAATATTTTTTTAGTACCATCGTTTGGATTTTTATATTGTCACTATCTTATATCCCCACAAACTCCACAATCCAAGATTGTCCATACATCTGTAATAGACAATATGCTCGCCTTTCTTTTGAAATGCGTGTTTTACCTCACTAAGATCAGTGGATGTGATATACGTTCCTCCGTATGCTCCTTTGCCAGCAGGTACTCCTTTCGGATCGCAGTCGTATGTTGGTAGTTCGTACATTCGTACCTCGCCGTCAATACAATACTCGTATTTAACCACCTTGCCATCCTTGTCATGACTTTTGCTTAGGCTCAACACCTTCTCCATAGGGTTTCCATCAACATTCTTTATCTCCATGATAGGTATTGGAGCAATGTCTCCCAAACAATTAATCTTAATATGACAATTGTACTTGTTTCGGAACATGTCCTCAACCTCCATGATCATGTGTGCGGTATTCAATACAGGTGCTTTTGTGGTATCGTTACTTGTTATAGGTAGTGCTCCTTGCCAACTCGAGAATCTAAACCAAGTTCCTTTTGATGTTCCATCACTATAAAATTCTGGACTTAGACGATCCGTTGTGACATTCCTATCTGAATATCTGGATCTGCTAACCTTTTGTCCGAATCCCTCTACATCAAGATATAAGCATTCGCTGACATAATCAATACCTGGATAATAGCGATCGTCATCCCACTCAATGTGATCAATTTTAACATTGATCTCGACTATACTGTTGTTGTTACTGTAAATGGTGTCATTCCTAAAATCGTATTTCTTCTCAACTTCTGTCCAAGCACTTTTACCAGATTGGATAATGAAAGTAGCACCTTCTCCCTCTTTTGCAAACCAATCCTCTCTTGTGTCACAAGAGGTTAAACCTATCAATAGAAATAGAATAAAACTTAAATATCTCATGGTCAATCTATCTTTTTTCATTACTATGTGCATTAAATAATTGTTTTTGCCTTGTCTTACCAATTCACCTTCACACCCAAAGAATAATCTGGTTTTAGATAGTTCATTCCTTTGCCATATATCATGAATTCTCTGGCTTTCAACACGAACGATAAGAAATGCCAAGGATATAATTCAAATCCTACACCCGCGTTGGCTCCTCCTACAATATGTTTCTCCTGCCAATCCATGACCGTACAGTCCCACTGGTCATATCCGATGTTGCCTGCTAAATCCAAATTGATATAAAACTTTGGAGATGGATGCCATACCGCAACCTCACAACCCACACCTAGCAGGAACTGATTGGTGAATTTGCTAAACTCAAACTCGGCTTTTTCCCTGTCGAGCTCAATCAGAAGCCCAAGCTTCTCGCTTGTATACAGATTATAGAACAATCCAATGTTATAGTCATTTTTGTAGGCTTTACCCCAACGGAATCCCAATCCCATTTGCCCTTTTGTATGAATTAGCTGAGCGTTGCAACAATTAACGGCACAAAACAGTGCCAACAATATCGTATATATTTTTTTCATGATCACATATATTTTTTCATATTCGTTTATACATCTTTCATTATCAATACAATACCAGGCCCCTTACTATTGTATGCAATCTTCCATACTGAAGTCAGAGGAATTTCCTGCCAATAGGACTAAAATACACTTAAATATCTCATGACTTTAATCTATTTTTTCCATCACTTCTGCATTAATAATAGTCTTGTATGGAGCGTTGAACCTTAGGTTTCGTCCTCCATTCTCCTCATACAGCTCAAAGTAGAGGATTTTTTCCTTTGAAATTGTAAACTTCTTGTAGAAGAACACGATATCTATATCATCCTTGCCGTGGATGACATTACCGTCGCCACTATAATAACTATAAAATGGATATAGTTCCTCCTCTTGAGTGAGATATCTTTTTCCCGTCTTCTTGTCGGCAATGTGAGCTTTCACAAAGTCGATTGGGTAATCGATTTTGCTTTTGTTTTTGGCATAAAGATGGAAAGCGATAATGTCCTGATCTGTGAAGACGCTGCTTAATAGAAACATCATCTTGTTTTCTTCTATCCCTAAATCGTTGATATACTGTCCTTTCTGTATAATCCATTCAGATAATTTTCGCATTTTGTCATCGTCGACGTTCATGTCGTTAAACAATGCGTTGCCGCCATCCGAGAAGGAGATACTCATTTCCTTTGGATTTTTCGCATATCCTACGGTCATTGGATAAATATTCCCGTCGATGGAGACGACGGTGATGGAAGTTTCGGTGAAATTCTCCTTCTTATCCACCACGCTTTTCACTTTCACTATATTGTCAGTAGGATCAGCTTTTTCGCTGATAACCTCTTCATGACCGAGGGCGATATCAGCCACTTTTGTAGGCAGGATGACATGTGTAGTGTGAATATCGCTCACTTCTATTTCTGTAGACGGAATAATATCCGTCGACATGATGCTGTCCTTCACGTTCGCCATGTCGACGGCGATGTATGATGGTTTGGAATAGTACTCGACTATAAAGCTGTAGTATTTTCCGTCGGTTGTGACAACGCTAAGATTTGTTTTGTCGAAGTGAGGTGTGGTTGCTTTCAGTTTCAGAATTTTGTTGAGACATTTCTCAGCCATAAGATCATAACTTCCCATGTCTGCATAGTTGATTTCCGCTGGAAATTTGATAAACAGATATTTATTGTCGTTCAACTGAAGATTGATCGGCCGGATGTTGTTTTGGGCTTTTGTACTGCTAATGCAAAAAGAAAACACCACAAAAAAGAGTGAAAACAGCAATAGACGCAAATCTATTTTTTCACAGTAGATGTCATGTTTGTTGTCCATTCTTAATTTGACAAATTATAATGATACATTTTCTAATCAGTTACTAAGTTGAAAAATAACATTGTTATGTGATCAAAAAATCGCATTTTCTAAAACAAACAGCATCAACAACTCATAAGGACCTTCTGATAACTTCTTTTTCAAACTTTTACTATAACCGGTTAAGGTTACGGGGTGCAAAATTACAAAAAAGTATATTTTCTGCAAAATGATTTCCCTATTAACGAAGCGATTATATGAAAAAAAGTGAGAAATCAATTTTGTGATATCATCAAACCATTGCGTAACGAAGTTGACAGAGCATTACGACACCCATCATTGGAACTTGCAAAAGAGAATAGAGGTTAGGGGCAATGTTAATAAAACATGCCCCTTAAATCTCCATTATTCATTCACTTGCAACACTTGATTCACAAAATCAATATCTATGTGACAACCCATACATACAAACCGCTTTATTTTCATGGCTCAACCATTGCTTGCTCATGGGCATCTTTCATGATTTGTTCGAAACCTTCAAGATTGAAATTTTCAACATTTCATTTCTCCCATTCATATTCTTTGATATATGGAAGACGATACGACTCCAAAATGCTTTTTCTAGATTTATCTGTATGCATTTCATACAATCTTAACCTGCTTTTGTGTACGTGACCTATTCTTCCATCTTTAGTTTTCACTTTCAGCATTTGTGAGAACTCGATATCTTCCTGAGTCATATCAATAATTTTTACATCTTCTCCATTGGAAATTGTGCCTATTACATTTGATTTCAAATCAGCTTTCTCTCGTAGATTTACATAGCCATCATTGTCATCAACCCTTCCATATAGAATGACACTACCTCCATCAAGTTCTCCGTCTCTACCATAGTGATGAAAAGGCAGATTTTTTACCATTCCTTCTTTTATTATTTCCTTTAGACTCTGACTGTTGTAATAATTATTTCTTCTCACCCTTTCAATAAAGTCGTAACCATGCATACTCACCATAGTTTCCACACAATCATATGCTCCATATGCATCTCCACAAGAATCAGGTCGTTTAGCATTAAAGTCTTCGCAAAAATCATGTAACAACAGAATCATATAACATAAGCACTCATCTTTAAGTTCTATAGGTACTTCTATATAATCATAGACACATATAAACATATCTATGAAATTATAAAATTCTGGAGTCTGTTCCATATGAGTATAATTTTCTGGCTTTTCTTCTTTGAAATGTGTGATATTTTTTATGAAATCTTTTCGCACACCTCTATCCAGATTGTTGTAAAACAATGTATATCTTAATTTTTCCCAATCTCTATTATACTCGGGCCATGAATATTGAGCAACAGCCTTTTGAAATAGAAGTTTGTTCTTTTCGTAGTTGTGATAATAGACAACATTATAAGCATACTCTGGATTATTCAAGAATATGGGTAGTGCACGAATGTCATCATGAAACAACAGTTGATTATAGTAATAATCCAGTGAATCATCCGCATACTTCATGGCAGCAAAAGCTTCTTCCGCATCACCTTTGGGTTCTCCTTTTATTTGAGCCTCATATCCAGGATAATAATAAACACTTTCTGGACCATGTTTGATGATCATACAATCCGTAAACACTTGATCTTCCCCATGATTATAAACATAAGGAACGGTGTCAACATCAATTCCCCAATACTCAGAGCACCTTTTTTTGAACTCTTCTCTGGTTGGATAGACATAATGTTTGTCATCCAAATACATCTTTAACACCTCACATTCCTTTTCGTAATATTGCTTTTCTTTTTCCATATTCCATGTGTTTGATAAAATATCATTTACTTCTTCTTTTCTTGTGTTTGTCTGGTTATCTGCACAAGATATAAAAGAACAGTCAAATACACATAATGACATAAAAGTCACTAAAAAAAGGAACTTGTCTTTACTCTTATTATTCATAGTATTTTATCTTTAAAATCTAAATCCAAACAATAGTAATCAAAAACGTCTGTTATGTCGCCACTATAATTTTCTACATAACATTTCACAGTTTTTCCTTCTTTCTTAAGTGTTTCATAAACAGAAACAAGTTTTTCCATTTCCGCGTTGTACACTCTTATACAACCTTGCGTTTGCATCAGTCTTCCAGTGTCTTTCGAGACATCACGTTCCGCTTTTCCATCAGGAAGCCTAGTATGACCAGCATGTATTGCCAAGCCATCTCTCTTGGATTTCTTTCCGTTATTATACATAACGTCATAAAACTCTCCGTTTACTTTTTCATTAAGTTTTTCTCCGTAAAGATAGATACATCCATGATTCCCATATCTCTCATCTCCGACATGTGCTTTTAGATAATTTGTTCTCGCCAATCCAATAGGTGTATCACCCTCATTTTTTTCTCTATCCCTATTGGAACCACGACACAAACAATAGGTCTTAAATCTAATTCCAGTATTGTCAAAGACCACCATTACACCTTCTCTATTGCGTTCTGCAGGCGCAATCACATCGATATAGGCTATGTCAGTCTCGTTAGATTTAATTCCAAATTTGTGATCGAATGTGGAAACTGTTTTTTCTTGTCCTTCTATTCCTTCATTTTTTTTACACTCGTTAACTTTGAATACCTCAACTGCCTTAAGAAAATAAGGTTTACGCTTATTTTCTTTCTCTTTATCCCACGCTTTTTTGTTATTGTTTATCACTTGTGTGATTTTCATTCCACATTCATCGGTTGCCTTTTCGGCATACTGATTGATATTGCATACCGACCAGTAACAAAGAGCAGAAAGGACAACATCCCTGTAGTTAATAGCTACTTCATTAGGATTATTAACCCAATCTGTTTGTGCTTCTCCATTTTTCAGGAAACGAATATTACATTCTCTGGATCTGTTCTTGTAATTATCTTTTCCAGTCAAATGGATCAAACCTCTTCCCCTATATTTATATCCGTCTCCAGATTGGAAATCTCCATTCCCATTTGATTTAGCATATCTCCAATTGGCAATATTTTCTTGATTTTCTTTAGAAACCTTTTTTTTACTTGGATCTTTTTTTGCTTCATCAGCATCGTATCCCCATAAAATTGCTTTCTTTTTTCCTTCTTCAGTTTTGAATTGTTTAATATCTTTTAACGCATCTGATGAATACGTGAAATCTTCTTCAAACATATAGAATTTCGTTTCAGCACATACTTGAGCCACAAAATGAGCCTTTCTTGTACAAGTAGAAATATGAGCCAACTTTCTATATTTATTCAAATATGGAAGTATCGCAGATGTTTTTGATATGTCCTTAATCAAACATTTTCCTTTTTCATCAACACAAATTTTTTTTAGGTCCTCCAATGTGATGTCTTTATCGCAATTAGGACACTTGCATCCTTTCTCCTCTTTCTCCTCCTTCTCCCAATCTTCTCCCACCACTACAGGAGCCAAAGAGTTGTATGAGTTGACATACTTCTTGCTTTCTTCCGATTGTGTTGAGATCTTTAATTGGTAATAGTAGCTGCGGGCAGTATTGAGTTTGTCGGAATTGTAGTCTTTGTCAGCAACATTTTCCGACAATTCTTTCAAAGCTTCGTTCTGAACCGCTGACATCTCTGCTTGCACATTGTAGTTGTACAGATCGCCAGGAGATTTGGGATATGCACAAACCTTCTGCCAAGTTGATGTCGGACGACCGTCAATCAAACTATAACTTATTTTTCTTTCAAACACCTTAAAATAGAACAGACGTGGAAGTTTTGAATCTCCGTGATCTTTTTCCTTTATATTCCCTTCATTCAAAGGAATGGATATTTCTACAACTCCTGACTCATTCAAATTAAAGTCTTCACTCTTGAAAACAATTGGATCTATTCCCCACTTGTTTTCGTATAGGCAGAACATTAGATTTTTAAGATTTTCCTTGCTATAATTCAACACATTAAGTCTGGCAGTCACTTTATTGTTGCTGCTTCCGTCAACATAATTCACAATCTTGACTAATTTCTTCCCATTCTTATCCGCAAAATATCCGTCGACAAACGGCTTGGTCTTTACCGTTAGGTTCGCTTTCGTTGAAAACAAACCATGACCGACTTTACTTATAGACAAACCTTTCACAATTTTCGATGGACTATCATTCACCACAAAAGTAATTATTAAATCCTGAATTCCATCAAAGGAGACGATGTTTTTTGCGTTTGCAATGATATCTTTTTCAACATCTATGTTGTCGATATGGAAACTTCCTGCCTCATCGAGTTTTGTCTTGAACGACTGAATCGCTTTATTTTTACAAAAGATTGATACTGTGATTTCCTTGTTGTTTTTCTTCTCATCACCGCTCGTTTGTGCCCAAGCTGGCACAGAGGCGTTGATGCCGAACGTCATATTCCTGCCTATATAGCTGATTTTCTTTTTCTCCGAATCGCAAAACTCCCATTTCGAGAATGTGGCATCCTGAATTGTGAATGGCTGCGATTTACATTCTTTGCCGTTAAGAGTGGCTTTGACGATATAATCGCCTGGCTTGGTGGCAAGGAATATGCCTCGTTTCAGGCAGTCAGCATCCGCCCCTTCACATGTATATACGACGTTGTTTCTCTCATCCCTGTATGTCGCATCGCCAAAGAGAAAGGATGGCTCTATTGTGTATCGCACACCCACGTATCTTTTGCCGTTGGTGGCTCCTAATCTTACTCCTGTGACTTCATTGCGTGAGATTTTCAATTTGTGGGTTATGACCCTTTCTTTATGGTTCTCTCCATTTACGGATTTGCCAGAGTCTCCCTTTCCTTCTTCATTCACCAAACTTTTATTCAATTCATCTAATACGACCACGTTTTTGTTTTCGGGATTCGCCGACTCTTCATCAAAATCTGTAAGGATATTCTCTTTCACTCCTCCGTTGGAGAGCGACGTGCCTTTAAGGTCGGCTTCAATTGTGTATACTCCTTCCTCCTTGAATTTGTACAGGATCATCTCTCCTTTAATGTCCTTCTCAAAAAGTTTGCCATCCTTTTTTACGTTCCATACGATTTTGTCAAGGTTTTCCGCTTTGCCGTCCTTTTGTTTGACAGTGAAAATCAAAGTGTCTCCCGGTCTTCTTAATGTGGTGTTCCCATTTGCTGAACCTTTGGTCGCTCCAGGTATATATGCGTAAAGCACAGCCTCATTATATGAATGGACGAGAATGCTCTTTTCACTCATCGGAGTCTCTTCGATGGTTTCATCTGTCTTTTTGTATAGGGAAAATGTGATTCTATAATCCACTTCCGCACTCGACGGGGTGATGGTCAGACTGTGTTTCGCCTCGTCGTATTTATAGTCTTCCTCTAAGACACTTTCTCCGTTCTTTTTTGTGACCGAACATTTAAGCATTTCAAAATCAGAATTATAATCCAATGTGAGTACAGGAGTAAACGTTGTTTTTTCTCCTTGCTTGACATACACGGTGTCGGAAATAGCTTTTTTGTCCCCAGCCTTTTTGATGTCTGTGATGCTGTTTCCACTGATGACATTCACGTCTACGGTGCAACTATTATACATCGGAGGAATTATGTTTTTGCCTTTTATCAAAGGCTTTTGAATGTCTATATTATTATATCCCTTGACATTGCTGTCACCGGCCAGAATGCCATCCGATCCGGCTTCAATAGAGTATTTTCCGGGGTCGTTGAGTTTGATTTTGAAAGGTGAACACACTTCTTTGAACGTCATCAATTTGTCAATATATTTGACTTTTTCGGTCTTTGCTTTTTTCCCAGTTCCTTTCGTCTCTTCCACCTCTTTGGTCGAGAACACAACCACATTGACATGTTTGGGTGCGGTTAGTTCTTCAGTTTTGTTGCTTTTCTTAAAGGCATGGATGATTATCTCCTCTCCGGCTCTGAATGTCTGTGGGGAAACGGAGACGGCATTGACTCCGGATGTTTTCTGAGGAGTGTCTTCTTTTGGTGGAGTATTATACGACACTTCCATCGCCAACGGGAAAAAACCGAGTGTCTCTATCTTGAATTCAGCTAACTCTGGTGCGGATACGGATTGTACTTGTCCGGGAAATATGCATTCTATCTTGCTCTGACAAACAGGACATATCATTTCACTTTTTTCCACGATTGCGTTTTGACCGCCATGCTTTACGGTCGTTTGGGTCTTCCATATTCCATTTGCATAAACACATGTAGGAGGAACTTGCTTGCTTTGTGAGCATGTTACAAAAGGAGCGGTCGGAATCTTGAAAGTGACGTCTTTGTCCGTCACAATTGGTTTGTTCTGAGCTGTTACCTTTTGGTTTGAAATCGCCATTATCTGACATGGTGCACTTCCATACTGACATTTGAAGATTGCACCGTCCACCACATACTGCTGTCCTTCTTTTACACCCGTTGCCATACCTGTCTGTTATTTCCTGTTTACAATCAAACAATAAATTCTTTTAAAGTCACTTTCTGCTAATTCTGCTGTAGCTTTCAAATCTATCTTTTCTATGAGTCCGGAGTCGTCGGTCAGACATACCCCTTTCAGATTAATGGTCAAACCATCGGTCTGTGTCTCGTCCATGCCCAATGTCTCTGCTATTGCGGTTATGTCTGAGGTTTCTCTGTTCAGACTTCCGGCTATATCAATTTTTCTTTTGCCTTCTGTCTCCGATACAGTCAAAACTTCGGTCAACACGATTCTCGCATCCCCAAAAATGGCAGGAAAGATTTGATTTCTAACTAGTTGATTATCCTCTCCGTAATCAAGCCAATAGCCAGAGAAGAAGCGGTTGTATAGCAAATCGTTTTCGACAGAATGCATATACTTCTCTTCATCTTTTATTACGGAGTCAATCTGTTTTGTCCACCCTTTTATCGTCGACTCCACGTGTCCGTCTTCGCTGACAAAATAGTTGTCAAGATATATTTTTGTGTATTCCCAATTCTTTAGAATCTCATCTCTGTTCACCACTTTCATAATCCTGCCATCTGCAGATAGCTGCAAATCAAGTTTGTTTAGTGCTTCACCTGATTTGATGAAATAATGGTCGATGGGGTTTTGTGGAAACGCTTTTCCATCTTTCTTCACGTTGCTTCTCTCCACTTTGGCTATTATCTCCTGTGGCTGGGTATTGTCGACGGTGACGGTCAAATCTTCCGTATATACTACGACTTGGGTCTCCTCGTGTTGCGCGTCCATGAGTTCGATGCGTTTCTCTATAGAATATTCCTTTGCCGTTGTATCTGTTTTCAACTCTATTTTCATGTTGTATCCACTTTAGAAACAATTAGAACAAATTGACTTTACCTTTAGCTTTTGTTTCCACGTCGCCGCCTGTGGAAAGGACGAGATTTTCCTTGGAACTGTCGATTCCGACTTTCTTTGAAGTCATCTCTATTTCGGTTTCTGTCAATAGAGATAGAGTGTCGGCATTATGTTTGGAATTTTCTGATGCTGTCGTTGTGATGTTTTTTGCAGATACAGAGACATCCTCGCCGGCCATAAAATTGATGTTTTCATTGGCATACGAGTTCAATCCCTTGCTTGCGTTCAGAACGATATCTTCTCCTGCATTTATCGACACTGTTTGCGAAGCATCGATAGTGACATTGTTTGCGAGCAAAGAGATGGTCTCCCCTGCTGACACCTGTATGTTTTTGCCTTTCGTATCAAATTTGATGACGTTGCCGTTTTTGTCGGTGATGGTGATTCCCCAGTCGTTGTCGTCGTCTTCAAACACGATCTGATGACCGCTCTTGGTAAGGATGCTTTTTGTGGTATTGCCAGAGCCTCCACCTTTTCCGTTGCTTCCACTGAACACACTGCCAGTGACGTATGGGCGGTTAGGATCTCCGTATTCAAAACCGACCATCACCTGATCTCCCACTTCCGGAATGAACACGATGCCTCGGTTTGTCATGCCGTTCCCTCCTGCGTCTGGAGTCTGAACGCGTATCCAGTTGGTGCTTTTGCCTGATCTTTTCTGCCAGTCGAACTGCACCTGCACACGTCCCAAACCTTTCGGATCGCTGTTGCTGCTCACCACTGCCATTTCCGGATATGCCTTGACGTTACCCAAATATCGCTGAGTGATAAACTCTCTTTTTTCTGGTGTTCCTACAAAATGGTTGCTATAGTTGCCGGACTTGTCCACTTTATGGACGATCTCCACAACTCGGTATCTTCCCAACGATGGCACGTTCATCTTGCTTGGAAACATTATCTCCACGATTCCTCCTAACATCACTTGGCATGTGCGTGTCTGACCCTCCACACTCAGCATCGAGCCTACGACAGTCCTGCTTTTTCTGTCTGCCAATGTCTTGAGGTCGGTGTCGGATGTCACTGGCGATGCACTTGCCACCAGCTCCTGGTCGTCATACAGCCGGTCAGCTCGTTTTTTGATGTCTGAAAGAAGTCCGGCTCCTGAGTCTTTCGATCCCTCCACACTCACTTGCTTGTCGGATTCATGGATATACTCGTATGCCGCAACGTTGCTGGGGACCGCTGACGCGCGTGTGCAGAGGCTGAACACGTCGTGGTCGAAGGTCAATGCCACTTCTGGTGATTTTTTCGGCTGTCCGAAAACGAGAGTCTTCCCGTCATAAAAAAACATCTCATTATATGTGCTCGACAATCTGTTGAGAAATTCGAACACACTCTCCTGATAGCGCATCACGTATGGTATTACACCGTTGAAGTTCGGTTCACAATCCAATGAGATGCCTGCATTCTGCGTCGCCAGCGTCACTATTGATTTCAATTGGCTGTCGACAAACGAATCCATTCCACGTGATCCGTTCAGCTTCACAATATCACCTTCTCCTATTATATGTACGCGATTGCTCCTGTGGTTCACCAGATAGAAGTCAGGCTCACTTTCCCATGCGTCTATGCGGACATCAGTCACCCATCCTGAAAATTCGTACGGTGTGCCAGACTCTCGGTGCTCGAACGTGATCAATGCTCGCGAGCCTATACGATTCATGAATTTCTGTGGTGTCTTCTGCCACATCTCGTCCTGTGACATGAACTCACACACCACTTCGAAGCGGTGGCATGAATTCATACTTTGCTCCAAGACCAGTGATTCAAAAGGTATATTTTCCCCGTCGAGCAACACTTTCGGTTGTACGGGATTCAAATTCTGTGACATTTAATTATTTTTCTATTTTTATATTGTTCTAACCCTGAAAAACTGTCAAACAATTCATTGGCTATTTAGAAACCGTTTAAGTTTTGATTGCCAAATTTGCTATGTGATTGATTTTGCTATATTAAAACAAAAATTTATTTATTGACTGCTCGTTCTTGCGAACTCGCAGAAGAGAAGGGAATAAGGGTGTTCCGCCCTTTGGAATCCTCAACTCAACAACCAAAATTAAAACAATTTATTAATCAACAATAAAAGGAGAAGGCCTAAACTAGCCCTCTCCTCAGTTTTCATTAAGCCTTTGGCCAATTCTCCTCATATTCTGCTCCACCGATCTTGATGGTCTGCGCAGAAATAGTGATACAAATTGACATAGGCGCTGTGCCGACGATATCGATGCCCTCGGCAAACTCGATGATGTAGGCGTTCTCGAAAGTAAGCTCCTTCATCATACCCTCCTCGTCTCCTTTCTTGAACACAACGCTTCCGTTGAACGGCTTGAACTGGTTTACCATTGTCTCTAAAATGGTAGTGTCCTCTGTCGACTCAACTCTGACTGTGATTTTGCCTCCGTAAATGTTGGATGATGGACGTCCTTTTGAATCAACGTCACGCTTTAGAGAATAATTACACTCGAGCACATCGTACTCTTTTCCGCCTAGATTCAAAGATGATCTAAATGCCATAATACTTAAAATTTAATGAATTAATAACTAAACATACGAAACTTTCGCAAAAAAACTAATCCTGTCATGCAAGTAGCTTTCTCCTGTTACCGTAATTGTTTGTTGCAAAATTAATAGCTGCGTATTTATTAGCAAACAAATATGATGCATTTTTTTCTTTGTTTTAAAGATTTTTAACAATTGTGGAATTTCGTGAAATATCATACTATAATGTTGGTACGTCGCAAAAGCAGAAAGAGCACGGGACAAACGCAAATCAAACTTGCAAATACACCATAAATATCCAAAAAAAGTATAATTTTGCACCGTCTAATTATAAATTGATAATGAAGCGTATATTCTTGGTGGGTTATATGGGTAGCGGAAAGACTACCTACGGCAAGATGTTGGCGGAGAAATATAACTTGGATTTTAAGGATTTGGACGTCTATATAGAGCAGCGTCAGTTTAAGAGTATCTCACAAATCTTCAAGGATAGGGGAGAGGAGGGCTTCCGTAAGATTGAACATAATATGCTCAAGGAAGTGTCTGAGTTTGAAGATGTCGTGATTTCAGCCGGAGGTGGCACGCCGTGTTTCTTCGACAATATGGAGATTATGAACGCTATGGGCGACACTGTCTATCTGGAGGCAAGTGCCGAGGTGCTTTTCGAATATCTCCGCACTGCCAAGAATGAGCGTCCGCTTCTTAAGGACAAGAGCGACGAGGAGATGCTTGAGTATATCAGGGAGTCTCTTGCCAAAAGAGTCCCTTTCTATGAAAAGGCTAAATATAGAGTAGACGCGAGGGATGTCGACTGGAGTCTTTTTGAAAAACTTTTGAAATAATAAAAAACTATTATATGCAGGATAAAATCATAGTTCTGGACTTTGGTGGACAGTATGCCCACCTGATAGCAAACAGAGTGCGCCGTTTGGGTGTGTTTACAGAGATATTGCCTCCTACAGCCTCAGTTGAGGAGTTTGCAGGAGCAACAGGTATCATCTACAGTGGTGGACCATCCAGCGTCTACGCGGAGGATGCTCCCGAATACAATCCTGAAATCTTGAATATTCCTGTTCCTAAACTTGGAATTTGCTATGGACACCAGTTGATGGCGTCGCAGCTTGGAGGAACAGTTCGCCCAGGTAAGGTGAAAGAGTATGGAATAGCTGATCTTCTTTTGAAGGAGCCTCAGCACCCGCTATTGAAGAATATCCCTGCGTCTTCGCCAATGTGGATGAGCCACGGCGACGCAGTAGAAAAATTGCCTGAGGGTTATAAGATCATCGCGTCGACGAAGGACTGCCCAATCGCAGCGGTGGCTCTTGACGATCGCAAAATCTACGGAATCCAGTTCCATCCAGAGGTTACTCATAGCAAGTTTGGAATGAAGATCCTCGACAATTTCATTGACATTTGTGGATGCCAGCGTACATGGAACATGAAGAGCTATATGCCTCTAATCTCAGAGAAAATTAAGAAAGAGGTCGGCGACAGAAAAGTGTTCTTGCTTGTATCCGGAGGTGTAGACAGCACCGTCGCATTTGTGCTTTTGAACCGAGTGTTGGGCACTGACCGGGTGATGGGTCTTCACATCGACAATGGTATGATGCGTATGGATGAGTCGGCAAAGATCATTGATTTCTTGAAGGCTGAGGGTATGAACAACCTTCGTGTTGTCGACGCTACAGATTCATTCTTGAGCAGACTTGAGGGCATTACAGCTCCTGAGCAGAAGCGCAAGATCATCGGTGCCACATTCTTGGTTGTGAAAGACGAGGAGATGGCTAAACTGAACCTTGATCCAAAAGAGTGGATGATCGCTCAGGGAACTATCTATCCAGACACTATCGAGAGTGGAGGAACAAAGAATGCCGACCTTATCAAGACACACCACAACCGTGTGAAGGAGGTGATGGATTTGATGGCACAGGGATTGCTTCTTGAGCCGTTGGCAGATCTTTATAAAGATGAGGTACGTATGTTGGGCGAGGAACTTGGTATTCCTCACAACCTTGTATGGCGTCACCCATTCCCTGGTCCAGGTCTTGGTGTCCGTCTGCTTTGTACAGATGGCAAGGGAGAGTTTGCTACAAATGCAGACGTGCCTGGCCTGGCAGAGTATTTGAAGGAGAACAATATCGAAGGAAAAGTGCTTCCTATCAAGAGTGTAGGAGTGCAGGGCGACGGTAGAACATACGCGCAGCCGTTCTTGTTGACAACTAAGAATCTTACTTGGAAGCAGTGTGAGAAATACTCTACTGAGTTGGTAAACCGTTTCAAGGTGATCAACCGTGTGATCTGGCAGGTGGGCAGTGTAAGTGATGAGAATCCAAAGTTGGTGGAGCAGTACGCTACAAAGAACCACTTCGATGTGCTACGTAAGTTCGACAATATCTGTACAGAGTTTTTGCAGGAAAACAACCTATACGAGTCGATCTGGCAGATGCCAGTAGTGTTGGTTCCGCTTACAGTGCAGGACAAGCCATGTATTGTGATGCGTCCAGTAAACTCATCAGAGGCAATGACAGCCAACTTCGCAGAGATCGACCAGAAACTTCTTGAAGGTCTTTGGGGCAGATTCGTCGCAGAAGGAGCAGGCTCATTGTGGTACGACGTCACTCACAAACCACCGGGAACAATCGAGTGGGAGTGATTTTTGAATGCTAAATTTGAAATTATAAATAATAAATTAGAGGTGTCTGATGGGCACCTCTAATTTTTTAATTAAAAATTAGGAATGTGGAATGCGAAATTAAAAGACTGTGTCCTATTTTATGAGGATTGTTAAGGACCCATGTTTGATTATTTATGTGCTCGCCTACGGCTCGCAAGTAAGGAGGGGTTAGGGCGTTCCGCCCTTAACAATCCTCATTTATGACACTCCAACTATCATTTTCTCCATATTTTTAATTCATTGAACTTACGTTAATATAAAAAAAGGTCGACACATTTGCGTCGACCTTTTTGCATTAGTTCAGCTATGGGTTATTTATTAATCACAAGCTTATGAACAGTAGTCTCATCATTGACAGTTGTGCGTACAAAGTAAACTCCATTAGAAAGATTTGATGTGTCGATATCATTTCTGTTGCTTACCTTTACCACTTCACCAACCATGTTGAGAATCTCAACCTTTTCTACAGCTTCCTCAGCGATCACAGATACTTTTGTTGAGGCTGGATTAGGCGTGATAGAAACGGCTTTGGCAGGAGTGTTTGTCAAAGATGTCTCTTCGCCATTGATAATTACTCCGACAAGAACAGTGTCGCTCACACAACCCTCAGCTGACTCAAGGTATGTGTAGTACCACAAGTATTCATCATCTTTGCTGTTTACATCTTTTATCGTTGGAACTGGAATTGTAGAACTTGCTGTTCCAAGTTTAGCACTCTTTAAGTCTGGCGCTGTTGCTTCTGTTGCGTCCTCAACAATACCGATCTTCAATGTGTATCCAGTCGTTGCCAATGCAGCTTTGAATACAGCATCGTTCTGCTGGTCTAATGATTTCAAAGAATCTTTTTTAGCATCCTTTTTATAGTATTCGATTTTATTTGTGTTGTCTACAGTGTTCTTTATGTCTTTACATGTAGTTGCACCACAATCCAAACCAGCCACAGCGAAATAGATGTTGTCGATAGCATAGTCACGACCTTCTCCTGTTGTGGTTGTCAGAGTATTGCTTATCTTCATAGTGATAGTAGCTTCGGCAGCTCCATCAACATCTTCTGAATTTAATGTGAATTTTCCATTTACAGTTTTCCAACCATCTGAACCACCAGAGACACTTGCTGTTTTGCTAGCAAGAGTTTTTCCGTTGCACTCCAATTTCACTTCGATAGATCCTGGATGCAGAGATATAGAAGCGAAGTCTACGCCGAAAGCGATCTCTTGGTCAGTGCAGATATGATCAAAGTCAACTTTAAAGAACTCATCCTGACTTCCGTCATCAAGAAGGTCAAACTGAAGCATACCACCAGTTTGAGTGCCTGAATTGTCATATTTGACACCTCCTGGATATCCACCATGTTTAGAAACCGCATAAACACCGATATTGTACAACTCTGTCTTTTTAGGGTCAGTACCTATCAATGGAACGGCCAATGTAGCACCACTATTTTCTAGATAGTAAGCTTTTACGTATGGGATCTTAATATTGCTGATTGACTGTGAAGTATGAGTTTGTCCGGCAGGAATTTGTTCTGTATGGATTTCTCCATTTTTGTCGGTCCATTCGTATGTGCTATCAGATACGAATTTGCCGAAATCATCATAATATAAGTATGTCATTGTTGTAGACGGTACATAATTGACTTTTGCAACAACAGGAATATAAGAGATAGAAACTTTACGACAAGGAGAAAGAGCGGAAGTCTTTTTCCAAGATTGGTCTGCAATCAAATCAGAATACTCGCCTGCGACGACACGGAAATAGATAAGGTCAGTGTTGTCTGTCATATTAGAAGAGATTTCATCCCAATATTTCTCAAATTCCACATCAAACGACTTTGTTTCAACCACCTCTTCTTTATGGATTGTGTGCCATTTGATTCTGTTAATCTCAGTTTCAGTGGAAGGATCCTGGAATGTATATTGGTAGACATATCCAATCTTCTTGCTAGGATCTGATTTTCCATTAGTGTATGTGTAGAATTTAGACATCGCGTCAGATGTCACTGCATTAAGAGTCAACACGTCTTCTGTGTTCAGATCCAAAAGATCTTTATTTGTGTTTAGAGAATAGTCGATGGCTATGTCTGGAGGTGTGCAGATAGAGAAGAAGATGTTGTCGATAGCATAGTCACGAGTATCTCCGACGATAGGTGTTCCATCTGTTAGTTCTCCATAATTTCCAATCTTCATTTTTAGAGTGACTTCGGAAGCTCCATTAACATCTTCTCCTTTAATAATAAATGTTTCGTTTATATTCTTCCAACCATCTGAACCACCTGAAACACTTGTTGTTTTTTGAGTGAGCGTTTGTCCATTACATTCCAATTTAACCTCGATTGCACCTGGAAACTCAGAAATAGAAGCAAAATCTACACCAAAAGAGACCTCTTTGCCAGTGCAGATATGATCAATATCTATTTCGAAGAAATCATCTTGTGTTCCGTCATCAAGAAGGTCAAACTGAAGCATACCACCAGTCTTTGTGCCAGAATTATCGTAAGGGACACCGCCTGGATATCCACCATATTTAGAAATCGCATAAACGCCATGACAATATAATTCTGTTGCTGGGCCTCCACAATCTGCATTATTCGGATGGTCCGCCAAAGCAGGCACTGCCAACGTAGCTCCACTATTCTCTATATTATAGGCTTTTACATACGGAATATTGATATTTTCACTGTGAGACATTGATGTGTGTACTTGTCCCGCAGGAATTTTTTCTGTATGTCTTATTCCATATCTGTCAGTCCACTCGTACATGTCATCAGAGATGAAATTGCCGAAATCATCATAGTATAGGTATGTCTTTGCCAAAGGAACTCCTTCGTCACTTGTACAGCATGTTCCCGAGTGAACGTTTAGTGTCTCTGATTGGAATGATTGACATCCTGGCATAGTGACTTCAAGAGTCACGCGATAATCAGCGTCTGCTTCCACTGGAGTAAAACTAAAGCTGGCATTCGACGATGTCTGGCCAGTAACTGCTTCTTTCCATGAAAACTCTGTTCCTTCTGGATAGTTCTGCTTTGAAGTTATAATTGTTGGTTGCATTGGACAGGGATTACCTTTGGCAGAAATCAAAGGTCTTACATTTCCAGTCACTTTTATATCATCAATGCCAATAGGTATTTGGAAACAGTCTGAATTACGATAGAAATAGAATGTGATATTTCCATTCTCTGGAACTTTTGCTTTGTGAGTCACTGTTGTGAATTTGCCATAAGCAACTTTAGCAGTAGTCGCTTTTATCAGACTACTTAGCTCAATTGCGTTATTATATGTAGTATTAAACTCTATATTGTCATTGCTCGACACAACTCCAAATTCCAAGGTGTTGCCATTGATGCTACCAGAACTTGAATAATTATATTTAGTGATATATTCACCCAATTTTGTGACCTTCGCTTCGTTTACAAGAAAGTCAAAATATGTAGGATCTAGCAAATTATACAAAGTGAATGACAATTCTGCCGTCGTGCCTGGATCCAATCCATATACTGTATAAGAAATTACGGGACAAAGAGGAGCAGAACCTATATTGACAAGCATATTGTTTGATTCCTCATTCGCCTTACAAAATGGGTGTATCATTTTTGGCTGTGCAGTGATGACAGAGTATCCATATTGTGCTGGTTTGCCATTTGCTTCTAATGTATTTAGGTGGAATACATTATCGATGTCTTTAATATTGCTGTTGCTATAACTGTTAAGCACACCGCCTATTCCAACTTGTTTGGCTGATTCCAGATCTGCGATTGAAGCCGTCTTGCATAGTTTCCCTAAATTAAGGTTTTCGTTATACCAACCGTCCTCTTCGTTGTCTGACGTCAAAACTGGGCAACATAATTCTGCCTCTGTATCAAAGTCAGTCCCAGCAATAATACATTGTGAGAAAACAGAGGATACTGTTGTGAGCAGAATCGTCGAAAAAGAAATAAATCTCTTTGTGTTCATAAATTTGTCTTAAAATAAATTCGTTGTGCAAAATTACGGATAATGACATAATATTCAGTTGTTTTTTTAAAATATAAATGTGAAAATTGTCAAAAAATCTTAAAATGGTTCATAATTCAACACGAAAAAATCCGTCTGTGACTATAATGCCACAGACGGAACAGTAAATTAGCTTATAAATAAATATCAAAGAAAAAGCTAATCTTTTATAACAATCTTAGATGTTGCGTGAATATTCGATCCTTCCAGTCGCAAAAGATAGATTCCTGGAGCAATGCCCGATAGGTCGACGGTGTGGCTGTTTTCTCCTTGGTGGAGTTCAATCGACGTCTTGTATGCCGTCTTTCCGACCATGTCTATCAATGAGATGACGACGATATCGTTAAATCTTGTTTCAAGTGAGATATTCAGGATGTCGTATGCTGGATTCGGGCTCACTGTGATACTGTTAGATGAGGCTGAATATGTTTCCGTTTCTGCCGTTGTGTCTTTTTTCATATCCATCAAATAGTAGCATGCGTTGCAAATGATAGACAATGCATCCTCTGTCAGATTAGCATACGAACTGCTATTTAATCCGATTTGGATGAATTTTTCAGTGATCTTTGTTCCTGCGACGGAATTGCCCACTGGAATCTCCAAGATACAAACCTGATCCTCACCCTTGACTGAAGCGATCGCATTGATGTCGCCTGTCGCGTCGGTGAACGACTCCGGATTCATGAATGTCAAAGCTTTTGTGTCGACGGCTGAAACCATCTTGATCTCTCCGTCGCTCAACTCAATGCCGTCAAACATTGGGTGGCTGCGGAACTCCTCGTCCACATAAATTGTGGTTGCGGTGGTGTTGTCTCCAAAACCTGCCGTCGCCCAACTCCACGCTCCATTTGCAGTCTTGTAGGCATGCACCTTCATATTTAGAATAGGTTTGTTTATGCCTTCAAGGTTGGCGATGATTGGGGCAGTGGATGGAGTTATCTCACTGATAAGAACCATGTCAAAACCGCTTAAATCGCTTGTCGTTGAATTGCAATCAATCTCTTCTACATAGAACTCTTTTACGTTCATCAGCATTGGCGAGATTATATCATTGACGTAGGTGGCGTCTGTAGGGTCTGTTATGTAGGCAATCTTTTTCTGTCCGTCCTTTAATGTGTCTTTACGGATTGTTTCAGATGGAGATTGTCCCGGATCCTCTTCTTTACCTCCCTTAAACATAGCAGTCACTGTAGTCGCCTTGGCTGGCATTGTGAAACGGTAGATGGTCGTCTTAGACTTTTGTGAGCCATCTTGGTTCCAGCTTTGGAATGTCGTGCCTGAAGCAGACAGCACTTTTGCTGTGACAGGTGCACCGACAGGGAATTTTGCAGAAGTGGTTATTTCTCCTGGTTTGTCGATGTTGGCTTTCACAGTCACCTGATACATTGGCTTCATATATCGCTGCAGTGCACTGATATATGGATCTTTGTTTGCTGTCAACTCTTCAATGATGAATCGACAGAGGGTCAACGCTCCCATTTCTTGGAAGTGAGTGTTGTCTGTGCTTCCGTTAGGATAGTTGGTATACTCTCCTTTTGGATATGTATTGTAGAAGAAACGTTGGTTGTAAGTGGATGAAAATTGTTTGAACATATTGTATGACTTCATGTTCAAATCAACGAATGCGCACTTTCTGTTCTTTGCTACACTTTCCATCGCTCCACGATAGTCGCCCCCATTCTCTGCAAATACGTTACGCATTCCGGAATTGTTCCAAGCGTTCATCACCATTGGGGATACAAGCACAGGAATGGCTCCCTTGCCTCTTGCCTCCACGATAAACGAGTCGATGTAGAGTTTGTATTTGTCGACGGGAGTGTAGCGCTCTGGCTTGGTGTCACGGTCGTTGTGCCCGAACTGTATAAAAACGAAATCGCCTGGTTTCAATGCGTTCAACACTGTCTTCCATCTTCCTTGCTCACGGAAACTTCTCGAACTGCGTCCTCCAATTGCATGGTTGACAATCTGAATGTCGGAGTTGAAGTAGTATTTCAACACCTGTCCCCATCCTGTCATAGGGAACTGGCTGTCTTTGTAGTCGCAGACAGTAGAGTCGCCGATAAGGTATATCTTACGGATTGTTCCATCCTTGCCGATAGTCACGCATATATCCAACCTGACACTCTTGCCGTTAGCAAGTGTCATCTCCACAGAGTAAGTTCCATTGTTTGTGACAGAAAGGGTTGACTTTGTCTCTCCTGATATCACCTGGTTGTTGAAATACCATTTGTACGACTTGGCATCTGAGGCAACCAACGCTTTTTTGTTGTTGTCAATAGTCAGTGTAGGCTCAGTGACCTGTGTCTGAGGCTCATCTTCTGGCTCTTTTACGTTTGATTCATAGACTGCCTTGTATGTCACGTCGGCATTGCCCATCTTGACTACGTAAAGAGACTTGGTAGATATGCTCTTCTTATTGCCGTCCTCCCAGCGTAGAAATTTAGCGTTCTTTGCTGGAATAGTCTTCAAAGTCACATTTATTCCTGCTGGAAACTCAGCTGTACGTGATATTGCCTGAGATTTAGAAGCATCGTTGATCTTGATTGTGACCTTGTGGCGAGGCAGAGTGCAGGCTGCAAGTTTTTTCAAATCTGCGTTAGTGCTTTTTTCGATAGTCTCCACCACAAATCTTGCATTTTCAGTTGCTCCGAGCTCCTGATAGTGCACCTGGTCTGTATTTCCGTTTTTATAGTTAGGATACTCACCTGCAACAAGGTGCATTGTGCAGAATCTCTCAGAATAGAGCTGTCCTTGAGCGACGAAGAGGTCGTAGCAGAACTTGTCAAGATCCACCAAAGGCACACCTGTGCTCTTTGCAACGTCTCTCATTAATTGAGGGTGCTCATGATAAGAGTCGTATGGCTTGCCGTTTGTCCAAGCCGCACGACGTACGGTAGACACCAAAACTGGAATGGCACCTTTGGCTTTTGTGTCGTTCACAAATTTCTTGATGTTCTCCTCGAACACACCCTTTGGTGAGTAACGTTTAGGATCTGTGTTACGGTCGTTGATTCCAAATTGGATAAATACGTAATCTCCTTTCTTTAATTGGTTTCTGACTGCGGGCCAGTGATCTCTGTAGAAACTTAGAGAACTGGTTCCTCCTACTGCTTTGTTATAGCAAACGGCTTTAGATTTGTCGAAGAAGAATGGCAACATCTGTCCCCATCCCTTGCGAGGAGCATATCCGTCGTTATAATCCTGAACGGTTGAATCTCCGATTGTGAACACTCTTAGCTGTGCATTAATGAATGCGGGGGCACTCAGTATAAGCATAAGAATGGTCATCAAACGTTTGATATATATTGCTATTTTGTTCATGATGGTACTCATTAAGTTAGACATAAAGAGAGCTAAAGGAGGGAAAAATCCTTCCTTTATTTTGAAAAGCACCATTCCTCAAGTGGCTATGGGTATAAAATTTTAGGAATGGTGCTTGTTATAAAAAGATTTTTTATGGTATTACTGCTTTACAATAATTTTTGCCACGTGGTGTATACCATTGCCCTCGACACTTATCATATACACTCCTGATGCCATGCCAGACAAATTTGTCTGATAGTTGTTGCGGCCAGGTATTGTTTCGATTGTCTCTTGGCTGATGATCTTTCCAGTGATACCAATTATAGATATGTTTGCCTTATCATATCCATCGTTGTCGAATGAGATATTCAAAATGCCAGACGAGACGTAGATGCTCATTCCTGTAGCTGTCGACTTGAAGGAGTCTGTGTTAGATAATCCTGAGTTCATTCCCATCAAGTAGTAGCATGCGTTGCGAACGATTGATAGAGCGTCGTTTGTAAGATTTGCGTAAGAACTGCTGTTCAATCCGATCTGGATGAATTTCTCAGTGATTTTAGTTCCTGCTATTGAAGCTCCGACAGGGATCTCCAAGATACATACCTGCTCTTCTCCCTTGACTGATGCGATCGACTTAATGTTGCCGGCTGCATCTGTGAATGATTCTGGGTTCATGTATGTCAACGCTTTTGTGTTGACTTCAGACACCATCTGTATTTCATTGCCCTTAGAGAAGTCGATGTCTTTGAACATTGGGTGAGACTGAGCTGCCGACTCCACAACCAAATTTGTAGCTGTAGTGTTGTCGCCGTAACCGTTTTCTGCCCAGCTCCATGCTCCGTCTGCAGTCTTGTATGAGTGAACCTTCATGTTAAGCACTGGTTTTGCTATACCTTCAATGTTCGCAATGATAGGTGCTGTGGAAGCTGTCACTTCACTGATAAGAACCATATCAAATGCTGTCAAATCAGCTTTGGCATTGTTCGCGTCGATTATTCTGACGTATAGACTATCTGTTTTGCCAAGCATCTGATAGATCTTATCGTTTTTAAATTCAGTGTTAGTAGTGTCTGTTATGTATGCGATGCGTTTTAGTGAACCATCAATCTGCTTTACGTTCACTTTGTATGATACTTCGTTTTTGCCTCCTTTTGTCTTGACTGTGAATGTTGCATTTTCTTTAGTTGTTCCAGAGATTACAACATTGTTTCCGTTAGTCTTTGCAGAAAGTCCTTCAGGAAGATCAGTCACCTCTACTCCTGTGGCTGTTCCACCGAATGTAAAAGACAAGTTTACTTGCTCGTTTGGCAGAAGTTCCTGATTCAAAGATCCTTCGAAAGATAGAGTTGCATCTTCTTGTGCTGGAGGAGTGACCTCGTGACCTGGAGTGTAGATGTCTGGCTGAGCGATTTTGTCTACACCGTCGCCAATATAGAAGCCAAGGTGAGGTGGCTGGTTGTACGAGCTGTTCTGCCATGCGATGCCACAACGATAAACAGGATCGTGCATTAGTGTGAACAATCTGTATTTCGACTCGATTGTTGTAGTGTAGATGTAAATCTTGTCGCCATCATGGAATATCACTTCCTCACGCCAGTCTCCAAACAAGTCTGCTGAAAGACAAGGAGTGTTTTTTGTTCCGTTGCAAGCATTACCCTTGAAAGTGATGAGGCGGTTGACACCATTTCCATTCCACTTGTCACATTTAGTTCCGTCTAGCAACTCGTCCTGCAAATCACCATCCCAGTAGATACGGAAGTTGACGCTTGGCTTTGTGCTTGAGATTTGTTTTCCTTTGCAATCAAACACGCCAGGAGCAGAACTCCACATTTCAAAACCTTTGTGTTTAGCATCAATATCAGCTGCCATACCACGACCGTTATCGGTTCCTGTTTTCTTTCCGTGGATCACCTTGTTGGTCTTTAGGTCTCTCATTTCATATCCGTAGGCAGATCCCTTATCCTCGTGTACAAACCATCCCTCAAGTCCTGGACGGTCTGGGTCCATATCAGATACGTGCATGGCGTCGCCATGTCCGAATCCTGTTCTTGAATAAGTCTTTCCGTCATCATCTATAATGGCTGAACCAAGGATAATCTCGTCTTTTCCGTCACCGTCAACATCAGCAACTGAGACGTTGTGGTTTCCGTCACCGTATGCTCCCTGACCCTTCTTGTCTGAGTTGTGGTACCAGCGCTGTACAAGTTTTTTGTTTTTGAAATCGTAAGCTGCAAGAGTTGTACGTGTATAGTATCCACGACACATCACTACACTTGGATGAACGCCATCCAAATAAGCTGTACATGCGTTGAAACGGTCGACACGGTTGCCATAGTTGTCGCCCCATGCCGATACATTGCCTCTGCCTGGAGTGTACTCCACGGTGTGGATCTCAGCACCAGTAGCACCTTCGAAGATTGTCAGATACTCAGGACCTGTCAACACATATCCATTACCATTGCGGTAGTCAGCTTTAGGGTTGTCGTTGCCCATAATCACGTTTTTGCCTTTACCGTCTTTTGTGCCTGGAGCTGTCTTGCAGACCATCTCACATTTTCCGTCACCGTCGTAGTCGTACACTTGGAATTGAGTGTAGTGAGCACCAGAACGGATGTTTATTCCAAGGTCGATTCTCCAAAGGAATGTTCCGTCAAGTCTGTAGCAGTCAATCAAAGTGTTGTCTGTCTTTCCACTCTGTGAGTTGTCTTTCGCATTGTTGGGATACCACTTTACAAAAAGCTCATACTGTCCGTCTCCGTCAACGTCTCCAACGCTCATGTCGTTGGCAGCGTAGTTTGTGCCTGGACGCTTTAGAGTAAGTGTCTTGTATTGCTGGCCCCATGGAGTGATTGCCTTAGAAGCATCAATCTCTTTTCCACCAACAACAGCTTTAATTACATACTTTGAGTTTGCGGCACCTTTTGTGTCTACATAATTTGTTTTAGAAGTGATGGGGGCGTCATTCACCTTTGCACCATCACGATAAATGTTAAACCCTGTGGATTTGTCGTCAGTTCCTAGAAATCTCCAGCTGACGAAAACACCATTGTTTACCTTAACGGCAACAACGCCACGATCAAGATACTCCATCTGCTTAGTCGCAGACCACGCTTCTGTCTGTCCGGCTAGGATCAGTACAAGAAGTAGTAAGTTTGTAAATAAATGTTTCATGATAATCGATGTTAAAGTTGTTAGATTGTCTATGTCTAGTTGTTATTTGTCATTTGTCCATTTGTAGAATCCTTTTGTTTGTTTTTGTGTTTTGTTTCTGTTGCGAAGATATGACATAGATGCGTGAGGCGTTTTTAAAAACACTCCAAAGAATAGGAGAATCGCTCCACGGAATATCGTAGTTGCCAAAAAATCCGATGAAAAGGGATTTTTTTGATGAACTTATTTTGTCAAAAAAGATGAATTTTAGGCTTTTTTATCGTGATTTTTGCTCATTGAAGGTCATCGATTTTTCGTTTTCAGTGTAGATTTTATTGATTAATAGTTGTCTATTAAGTGTCTGTGAGGCTTTATTTCGATGGACTTGTGCCAAAATAGTCTTTGTATTTTCTGCTGAAGTAGGAAGGATCGTTGAATCCCACTTCATATGCGATCTCGCTTACAGACATTTTTCCTTCAGAAAGTAGCGATTTAGCTTTATGTAGACGGAATTCAGATAGAATTTCGATTGGCGACTTGTCGATGAGCGACTTGAGTCTGCGAGTCAGAGTAGATTTGCTGAAACCTAAATCTTTTGCTATGTCGTTGAAAGAATAATCCGAATTTCCGTAGTTTTTTTCGATGCAGTCGAGAAGTTGTTGGATTAATGGGTTGATCTCTTCGTCGGCTACATTATTATTCTCATTGTTGAGTGTGCCTGCTAGAATCTTGATCTGGCGGAGTTGTTGCATACGGAGGAAGTTGAATGTCTTCAACAACAGCTCTCCTTCATTAAATGGCTTGACTATATAGTCTATCGCTCCAGCGGACAGTCCGGCAATCCTAGTCGACAATTCTTGTTTTGCAGACAGGAACAGGACTGGGATATTTGATGTGGTTGGGTTAAGGGAAAGGTTTTTGCACATTTCGAGTCCGTTCATTACTGGCATGTCGATGTCGCTGATAATCAAATCCGGGATTATCTTTTCCGCAAGTTCCATTCCTTCTGCTCCGTTTCCTGCCGTCTGCACTGCGACAAAACCGTTCAACATGGCTTTTATGTTGTCTAGGAGAAGAGGGTCGTCGTCCACCACAAGCACCGTCTTGTCTTCAAAGAATGATTTGTCTATGCTTTTTAGAACGTCTTCTTGTGTTGTTGTCTCTTCTTCTTTTATCTGTTCTGTCGGCATCTCAAGTTCCGTACCTGTATTCATTGAGACTGTTATCTGAGTGCCAATTCCAGACTCACTGGCAAAATCGATTGTCGCTCCCATCTTGCTGACAAAATCGGAAACAATTTTCAATCCCATTCCGTAGCCTTTTTCATTTTCTGTGCCTTGACGGGACACAATATTTTCTCTGTTTCTGATTTTTTCCAAAAACTCTGGAGTCATTCCGATTCCTTCATCCGCAACTGTGAATGCGATTTTGTCTGGAGTCTCTATTGCCCCGACTTTTATCTTCTTTCCTCTGCCTGTGTATTTGATGGCGTTAGAGATAAGGTTTCTGACAACTACTGCAAGCATTTTCTCGTCGGCTAAGACGTGATGTTCTAGATTGTCTACCGAAGATTCCAGAATGATTTCTTTCTCATTGCAGAGTGGTTGCAGGAAGGCAACTATGTCAGCCACAAGTTTGGCAAGGTCCACATTCTTGATCTCACATTTCATCTTACGTTCCGAATTGGATGCCCACTGGAGGAGTTTCTCCATTTCAGCCTGGATTTTTTCGGCTTCCAGTGTTGCTTCGGATATAAGATGACGTGAGTCTACTTTGCTTGGATCGCTCGACATTACTCTGCGTAGGGTTGTGACGATGGCAAACATTGGGTTCTTCAGGTCGTGAGCCACGACAGAAACCAGTTGGTCTTTGAGTTTGATTGTGTTGAGCAGAGACTCGTTTTTTTCTTCGATGGCGTTCTTTTGAAGAACTAAAGTCTCGTTGGCATTTCTAAGGTCGACGGTCTTCTCGTCGACTGCTTTTTGCAGCTCTTCTTTTCTTCGCTTCAACGCTGCCACGCGTCTGTTGGAAATGAAAAAGCCGAGTGCTATGAACAGCATGACGCTGAACAGATAGAATTGTGTGGATTTCCACCATGGTGGCAGAACCGACAATGGCATAGAGATGGCCCTAAACATTTTGCCGTTTGGTGAGAACACTCCGACTTCAAGATTGAAATCACCGTCTGGCAGCACGTCTATTGTGATTTCTCTCGACGGTGACACCTTATTCCAAATAGTGTCTGCCGGCATCACACGGTATTTTAGATTGTAGGTGTTTGGCTCGGCATAGTTCACCATGTCAAGCTTCATGAGCAAGTGCGTTTGTCCGTAGTCTAACACAATTGCTGCTGAATCTTTTGGAAATGATGCCTTTTCTCCGTTGATGTATAGCTCGGAGAACGATAGGTGTTCGGTAGCGTCTTTAGTGATGAATCGAGGATTGACACATACAAAACCGTGTTTGCATCCAAATATGAGAGTGCCGTTTGCAGACACGCATGATGCTTTCCTTACAAAGTAGTCGCCAGACAAACCTTCGGAAGAGAAGACTGTTTCGTATTTTTTGTTTTTATAGTCGATGGATAGTATTCCGTTGGAACTAGACGTCCATATTTTGCCATCATCAGTTTTTAATATGGCGAAATACTCCCCTGATGGCAAAAAATCAAGGGGCTCGTATGATGAGTCGTCTGCGGCAAACCAAAATATGCCTTTGTTTGCCAACACAAAATATCCATTGTTGTTATCTTCGCAACATTGTAGAAAAAGTAAAGGATTTTTAGATTTTGTTTGGGCAATATCGGGATATATAGGTTTGAATGATCCGTCTTTGTTGCTCCATATAGTGCGAGACGACAAGATTCGTACCGAGCCGTCCGACAATTGGATGGCTTGTTCCATCCACAGGTCTTGAGAGTCGTTGAGCAGTTTAGGATCAAGCGTGACATTGGAAAGATTGCTGCCTCTCAGCATGTACACTCCGTAGCCTCCCGTCGACAGAAGATACGCACCGTCTTTTATTTTTAAAATGTCTTTGACTGTGTTTGACGGAGTAGAAAGTTTGTTAGTCACTATTGGAGTCAATTTGTCATCTTCAAGAGTCAGGCATACGGGATTTCCACCCCAGAATGACAAAATAAATCCGTTTTGGTATTTCTCTATGTCCAGCACATTATTGGAAGGAAGTCCGTCATTTACGGTCCATCGTTTCAATACGTTGTTGTTCGCATCCAGCAGTATCAGGCCGGCACCGTCGGTTCCTAAAAGGAGATTGTCTTTGCCACATGGGTAGAAACAGGTGCCTACAGATTTAGGGATTCCCAATTTTATGGAGGAAAAACTTTTAGTTTCAGACATCTTGTCCATACACCAGATGCCATTGTCGTTTGTGGAAATCCAGGCTCTGTGTTTGCTGTCGACGTAGATGGAGCTTACTTTGGAAAGAGTAGCGTCGACTTTATTTATAGGTTTGATTTTGTCAAACGAAAGCGTGCCATCAGAAAATTGTGCCTGCCATACACCGTCGCCAGAGGTGCCGAGCAGGATGACGTTGTCGGAAGCTTTGCCGATTGCCGAAATCGAGTGGAATGGAGTGGGGACTTTCTTGACGCTGAGGATGTCGCCTTCATTGTCCAGCTTTCCCATCCATAGAGATCCTACATTTGAGCAGAGCAGGATATGTTGAGGATCGACTTGAAGTATATTGTTGATCAGCTCGCCGATTTTAGAGCGGTAGTCGAACAACATATTGCCTTCCTTATCGACAATATATACTCCGCTGTAACAACCAATCCAGTATCTGCCTTTGAAGTCTTTTGAGACATCCAGCACTTTTTTGTCTATGATATTGTCGCATATTGTATGGAATGTGTTGGATTTTAGATCGTAAGAAAACACTCCTTTGCCAGTGGAAGAAAGCAGACATTCGCCATCAGGTTGGATTGAGCAACCTGTCAGATCGGAGTTGTAGGCATCATCACCTGCAAATCCTGAGATGTCGTGGAATGTGTGAGAATTTTTGTCGTAGGAGTAGATTGTGAAATTTGAGCCTCCAAAAGTGATGTCTCCATTGGGCAATTTAAATGCGTGGTATGTATCGTTACGTTTCATCTCAGGGAAGCGAGATTCCTCGTAGTTTCTGAAGCTGCATCCGTCGAAACGGCTGATACCATAGTGGGTGGCAAGCCATATAAATCCATTCTGATCTTCCACAATGTCGTGCACGTTGTTGCTTGCTAGCCCATTCTCCGTTGTGTAATGGAAAAAGTAGCACTGGATTTCCCCATGTGCTCCTACAACGTTGAGCATGCAAATAAAAAGTGCTAGTATGGAATAGCAGAATCTATGCATATGTATTAGGTACTAAATATTTAGATCTAAATTTAGAGTTTAAATGCAAATTTAGAATAAAAATTTACATTTAGCATTTTACCACCCATTTTTTACATTTAGCATTTTAAGAAGCTGATTAAATTTGATTTGACGTGAGTCCGACGAACCATAAAAAGAAGGTGTCCTCAATCTCTGATTGAATTTTCATGTCTTTTTTCTCATAAAAAGACGCAGATTTTCTCTGTGAACTTTGTGCCTCTGTGTTTTTATAATTCTAATATAGAATTCTTAACTCTTTACTTTTAACTCTTAACTCTTAAAATGGGTATCCGATAGCGAAGTGGAAAGCAAGGTCACGGTTGAGTTTAGGGGATTTGATATTCCATTCCCTAGTTGAAGGGTCGTATCCTTTCAGTCCAAGGTCGAGACGGACGAGAATGAACGACAAGTCTAATCTGACTCCGGCTCCGACGCTGGCCGCCAAGTCCTTTGCCAACTCATCCAGCACTATCTTGCCATCCGGTTGGTTGTCATAATCCTGTATAGTCCAAATGTTTCCAGCGTCGACGAAAATGGCATATTCAAATATTCCTTCTGTGTGGAATCTCAGCTCAGCTTGTGCAAGCAGTTTTATATCACCTGTTTGGTTGAAGAAGTCTGACGAGCTTTTTCGTACGTATCTGCCCGGACCAAGTTCACGTGTGCTCCATCCACGCACAGAGTTCGGACCACCTGCGAAATATCTTCGCTCGTATGGAATCTGTTTCGAATTGCCGTATGGACATGCTATTCCAGCCCCGACATGTACTGCCAGTTCTGGATGGATGCCTAAGCGGAAGGTGCGGCTATAGTCGATGTCGAAGCGTGCGTACTGGCTGAATGGCACACCAAAAATTTCATAATATTTGCGTACTGTCCCGAACGAGTCTGTCGCTTCCTCTTTCACAGGAGAATGGAAAAGTCGCACAAGTCCCGACGGTAGAGTGCCCGACATGTCTATTGTGAAACTGAAATTAGTGCTCGATTTGGAAGTTTTTTTTGCTTTCATCAAAGAAGACGCGGTGGCTGACGAGCTGGAGTAGGAGAACGTGTAGCTGGAGCGAGTGATGAATTGGTTAGTGTAGTTCTGTTTCAGCAAAGCATTTGTTGAGACATCAAGATATCGGGTTTGGAAATCCGGCAATATCCAAGGCACGATTGTGTAAGTGATATTGTAGAGGTCGAGCGTGTGGCTGTAACGGTTGCGTCGTGTCGCCCACATATATTTCCAATCGAAAGTCAGGTATCGCTTCTTAAACTCAGGGCGGTTTTGCCAGACGAAACCAGTAGAGAAGACTGTCTTTCCTTTTTTAGCCGCATACGAATCGTTGAAGATAGGGGAGAGCACACGTGGAAAAGCGAGTGAACTATTGATGCTGAATTCAAAAAAGTTTTTGGAATCGAACCCCTTCTCGATGGCTCCACGCACCATCTCATACGCTCCGCCAAGACGAATCCTCCATATCTCGCTTCCCTTGAAGATATTTTTATCCTGATAGGTGACGTAGGTCTCCACACCCAAGTCGCCGGCAGTGTTGGTGTTGTCGATACCCCATTGGATATAGTATGGTTTTGCTGGAGTGACAGAAATGTTTGCTATGAGTGATTCTGGCACAGTGTCAGGAGTGTAAGTCACATTGGCAGTCTGCACCGCCGACAATCCGGAAAGTGCGGAAAAAGTACGGTCGTGTAGCATTTCACTGAATAATCTTCCCTGTCGTACAAAGGTATTGTTGTAGATGGTGCTTGGACGCAAGAACCGTCGCCCTTTAGGAGATATGATAGTGAGACGTTTGTATAATGTGGTGTCGTATTCTCCCGTGAATCCACGCTGATTTCCTACCATCACCATGACATTTCCCATACGGTAGCGGGTGAGCGGATGCCCTACACGTGAAGTGTCGACATGCAGATTCAGCCTCAGATCCACCTCATGGGAGCCAAGCGTAGAGTCGACGGAATAATACAGATTCTCTTTAGTGAAATTGTAATAACCCTGGTTTCGCACGAACGACACGATGTCTCCCACACGTGAATCAATGTTTTCAGCATTATATATCGCTCCCTCCTTCACTTTGTCGTTGGAAATGAAATTTTTAGAATGCAGGATGTCGTCGATCAGTGCACCGTCGATAGACTCATCCACATTACGGATTTTATATGGTTCACCAGCCTTGATGTCGTAGATGACGCTTGCCTTTTTCCCTTTTTTTGTCACGTCGTAGCTGACATCGGCGGTAAAATAGCCCATGTTGAAGAGTTGGGATTTTATCTCTTGGGCAGAGAGTTGGGTACTTTCCTCTGAATAGATGACGGGAGGCTCACCGAATCTGCGTATCAGCTTGTTTATCCATTTCGACGTGTCTCTTCCCGACAGAGAGTAGAAGCGGAGAGAGGTTTTGTTGAAGAATGTGCCTGGAGTGTTTGGCTGTTGTATCACGTAGTCGTACAAGTCCGTGGCGTCTATTTCCGGGTCGTCGCACTTCACATTGATGTCGTCGAGCAAGTAATCTCCGTCGGCCACATATTTAGTGGTCGAGCAGGACGCGATGCAGAGCAGGGCGATAACAGTTGATATTAGAGAAAAAAGTCTTTTCATAAGCCTTTACACTGCAAATTTAGCGAAAAATGAGTGATATAAAGATTTTTTTGCATTTTTTCGGTCAGAAAGTTTGGAGGTGATGAAAAAAGTCTTACCTTTGCATCGTTTTTAAGAAACGACCAATCAAAAACGCTGGATCGGTAGCTCAGTTGGTAGAGCAACAGACTCTTAATCTGTGGGTCGTGGGTTCGACCCCCACCCGGTTCACAAAAGGGACGAAAGTCTTGGAGAGATGTCAGAGTGGTCGAATGAGCCGGTCTTGAAAACCGGTGTACTCGTAAGGGTACCGGGGGTTCGAATCCCTCTCTCTCCGCAGAAGCTTGCTAAACGCAGGCTTTTTTTGTATATGGATGTTTAGTATTGTGTGGTTTTCATCTGATCTTTCAATCTCATTTTTTCTTTTCTCCTATTTGAGACGGAAGGAATCCATAGTAATCTCTGAATTTTTTTGTGAAATATGAAGGATCGTTGAATCCTACCTCGTAGGCTACTTCTGAAATTGTTTTGTCGGAATTGGAATTTTGCAGGATTTGGAACGAACAGTTCAATCGATATTCCATCAGCCATTCCATCGGGGTCTTTCCTGTCATCGACTTCACTTTTCTTGTCAGTGTGGCTTTACTGACGGCAAGTTTGCCTGCCAATCCGTCGACGGTCATTGTGCTGTCTGTGTAGCATTCTGACACTTTCTCCATGAATGACTGCAGAAATGGATGGATTTCATCTTTCCCCACATCATCTTTGTTCATTGTCTGCTCTTTCATTCGCGTCGACATCGAAGCCTGCATGATAAGTTTCTGATGCTCCTGACGTACTTTTAGAATATTGGTCAGCTTCAGCAACAATTCCAGCTGGCTGAATGGTTTGGCGACATAATCAATAGCTCCACATAGCAATCCCAAAAGACGGTCGACAGCGTCATTTTTTGATGAGACAAACAATATTGGAATATGTTTTGTGCGTTCAGAAGCATACAGTTGTTTCGCCATTTCTGCCATACTCTGCTCAGATTCGTCCATGTCGCTCACAATGATATCTGGCAATTGTGAGTCTGCCACATTTACTGCCTCTGTGCCGTCTGATATGTCGATGACATTGAAGTAGTCGCTCAGCATTTCTTTTATTTCATGTCGTGTCTTTTCATCCCTGTCGACAATCAGAACGGTGTTTTCCTCCCATACCGACTTGTCTTCTATCATCTCCACCACTTCGTCATGTGTCAGGTGTGTCATCTCACCGTCGCTACTGCCTATGACTGAGAATAATGGGTTGTTTAAGTCGTGCGACAACACATTAATCAGTTTTTTTCGCTCCTCTATTGTTTGGTTTAGTTTTTTAGTCTGCTCCTCCATCTTTTGTCTCAGTTGGAGCGTCTTTTTCCTGATATAAAAGAATAGTCCAATGGATAGAAGGGATATAATAATGAGAATGAACCACCATGTCCTCCACCAAGGTGGCAAAACTGTAATTTTCAATGCTATACGTGGATAGCTGTAGTTCATGTTTGCACGTGACGCCTCCACCTCCAGTGTATACGTCCCAGTGGGGATATAGCTGAATGAAAGAGTTCGGGCATCTTTCATAGGTATCCATTCGTCTTGTAGCCCTATCATACGATATCGTAATTGCACTTTATCATATTTTGTATAGTCTATCACATCAACATCTATTTCTATGTCTTTCATCCAATACTCCAATTCTATTTCGTCTTGATCAGACAAAGCACCGTCTTTTAGGACGGATGAGCCTGGCATTATCTTTTTTCTTGCGACGTAAAGGTCGGAGAAAGATAGATGCTGGACGGTGGTGTCGGGAAGAATCTTTGATGGATTGAACAGATAGAAACCATTTGTTGTGCCTAAAAATATTCTTCCTTTAGAGTCGATGAAACTTGATTTTATATAGAAAAGATCATGGTAGTTGCCTGGAAGATATTCAAAAATCTTTTGTTTGGGGTCGAAAGAGATAATTGCGTTGTAGGATGCCAACCAAAATCGTTCGTGCCCGCTGTATTTGAGAATTCGATAATTGTCGTCTGGGATAAAAGATAGTGTGTCGAAGCGAGTTCCGTCCGATGAATAGCGGAAAATGCCACGGCTTGAGCAGACGTATAGATTGCCATCTTCGTCAGAGTCTGCGTCTATAATGGTATATGGATAATGCGACTTTTTTTCATAAAGTTCGGGATGTATAGCCTTCACTTTTTTGCCATCGTATAGCCATAGCATATTTGTTGCTAAAATCCACATGCATGAATCTTTTCCTTGGTATGTCCTGACTATCCACTTGCTGTTCAGATTTTTTATGGAATCATCCTGTAGTGTCAGTTTATGCCATAGTCCTGACGGACGTTTCATATAAAGGTCGTCGTTAGCGGTGCACCCCAAAATAGTGCCATCTTTTGATTTAGATACGTGAAAGAATATTTTAGATGGATTACAGATAGTGTCGTAGGAAATCTCCGATGAAATGCCTGTTTTTAGATTCATGGTTTGGATGCCTCCTCCCCACGTCGACACAAGTATGTTGTCGTCTGTCGAACAAATTCCTGTGACATTGTTGTTTTTCAACGAGTAGTGATGAATAAGACGTAGGTCGGACGATACAGAGTAGACGCCGTTTCCGTCGGTGCCTACCAGTAAGTTTCCATTTGCATCTTCAGCAAAAGATGTGCACATATTGGCAGGAAACCCGAAATCGCCGGAAAAGATAATGTTGTAGTCGTCTTGTGGATTTACACACCATAAGCCGGTGTTGTGTGTGCCAATCCATATCGCACCATCGTCGCCCTCTGCCAATCCATATATTTTTTTTATATCGTCGGGAGTGCCGTTGTATGGAATCACTGAATTGAATACCGTATTTTCGGTTAATGAGTCGGCATACCACAACCCGTCGCCATCTGTGGCAAACCATATTCGACCGTCTTTACTTTGCAATGATTTCGATACGCTTCGGAATGGCACGGATAGTGATTTTCTTTGAGTCAAGTCGTTTTTTGAAAAGATCCATATTTCGTCTCCCATAAATGTCACGGCTATTCTGTCTTTGTCAATTGGCAGCACACATGAGACAGGACGGCAATGGTGGTGCTTTTCATCAAATGTTTGAAGCACGTGTCCATGTTCATCATATATGGTAAGCTGATTGAGAGAGCCCAACCAGTAGCGATTGTTTGAATCTACATATAATGAAGTGATGAATGGCGAATGAATTGAGTCGTAAGCGGCAAAACGGGAATTGAAACATCCTCTTTGGACATCGTATTTGAATACATGTTCGTTTGAAAACACATAGCAGTCTCCTGATGGTGAGACACATGTCCCCTTCATTTGTGAATAGCCCAGAGAATCCATCTCGTTTGGCATTAACTCTAAAAACATGTCTTTTTTGCGGTCGTATTCTTGGAACATTCCGCTGAAACTGCCGAAAACAATGCGGTCGTGTCCAATGTGTTTGACGTGGTATATGTCGTCTCTATGGAGAGAAGGGTACTCTTTTTTACGATAATGTTTGAAATGAGAGCCATCAAAACGATCGATTCCAAAATCTGTTCCTATCCAAAGAAAGCCTGTCGAATCTTTTGATAGAGAAAACACAAGGTTTGATGAAAGCCCATCTTTTGAAGAAAAATGGTCAAATCTTGCATATTCCACTTTTTCCGCTGAATAGACGGAAAAAGCAATCAATGATAATATTAAAAACAAAGCTCGCCTCATGGGGTATGTCTCATATTTGCGATATGAAGATATACAATTAAATTGAAAATCATACGATAAAGACTAATTTGATTTTACATCGAGTCGCAAGATAAGGGAGAGTTAGGGTGTTCCGTCCTTAACAATCCTCAATTTTGGATGTATGCGGAGTATGATTAATTTAAGCAGCCTCTTAAAGTTATTGGAGTGACGTTGTTGGCGTACACCTAAGAGAGTTTGTTGAGCGATAAGATGAAAGTATGCAAAAATGTGTGAGAATCTCTTCCCACACATTCCTCTTAACATACTATAACTTATTTGGTTATTTAGAGAATTTAAATACTGCTTCATTTTCCAGACGCAGTATATAGATTCCAGATGGAAGATGAGAAATGTCTATGCCTGAATCATCTGCGACTCCTTGACATACAACACTTCCTGTCACTATCATTAATGAAAATGATTGCCTCCCGTTGTTGGCAAGAAAAATCTTATTTTCATCAAGATAGATCCCTGTCTTTAATGTGTTTATGTTGTCAATTGATGTATGTATTGATTCTGCTTTTTTCTCTCTCGCTTTGTTGAAAAACGAAATCATATCCGGACATTTGTCTCCACTGACTCCATGCTGACCTCCTGTCGGAATATATTCACATTCGACACCGCCTTTTTGCAGCTCTTCATACAACATCTCACTTTGGCATTGTGCCACGATTGGGTCTGCCGAGCCGTGGACGATCATATATGGAGGATCACTTGGGTCGATAAATGTGACGGCTGTTGCAAGAGCATATTTGTCTGGGCATTGTGATGCGGAGCAGTTGCCAAACAATGGAGCGATAAAGCTGTTGAGATCCATCGCGTTTCCACAATTCACTTTATCCAGGATTACTGGTCCCGACCAATCACAAACGGCGTCCACACTGCTGCTGAACTCTGTGAAATTACCAACACTACCTTCAATATCCATTGTGGCAGAGCCGACGGTGTACTCTTTTTCGACATTGCGAGATGTACCCATCATCGTCGCCAAATGTCCGCCGGAAGAGAATCCGGAGATGGCTATGAATGAGGTGTCTACTTTTAGTTCTTCTGCGTTTCCTCTCAGATAACGGGCTACAGCCTTTATGTCGTTTATCTGACCTGGCCACTGGGCATCACTGTTCGAACGATGGTTTGGAGTCACAAAAATATAACCAGCTTCTACTGCCGCTTTTCCTACGGTTCCCAAGTCTGCTCCACCTTTTCCGTTGTTGCTCGACCATGCGCTGCCATAGATATGGATGATCACAGGATATGAGTCTTTTGCTTCTTTAGGATAATAGACATCCATGGCATGATATGATTTGCCATCTCCTGCATAGTTGATGTCTTTTTTAGACGGATACGAATTGAGATTTTCGTTGCTTCCAAATCCGCCAAACCCATACTGTGCATACGAATACATGCCACATAGGGATAAAATAGTAAGTAATAGTCTTTTCATAAATGCAAATTAAAAATAATGTGTAAGATTGAGTAGCAATCAACATGATATGCATGTCTGATTGCACCGCCAAAAATAGTGCGAAACGACAAATTGGGATGGTAATGTGGTATCAAACTCTGGTAATTTAGTATAATTGCTCCCAACTCGACAAATTTGTATTCTATCGTGATTGTATTTTCCTAATTTGATGATTTGTTTAGACGACGGACTTACTTAGTTTTGCAAATTCATGTATTATTTTTGCAAGAATCGGAATAGATGCTTTTTTTGACATCTATAAAGTTTAACTTTGCGTCTATGAACACAATATTGACAATCACAGGATCGGACAGTGCCGGTGGCGCCGGCATACAGGCGGACATTAAGACTATCACAGCTCTCGGTGGAAAGGCTCTTTCCGTCGTCACTACTCTTACTATGCAAAACACTCTCGGTATCCAAGATTTCTATGATATTCCGGCTGAAATCGTTGAGCGTCAGATTGATGCGGTGGCTGAGGATATCACTCCATTTGTGTTTAAGATCGGTTTGATCCGCAATATTTATACTCTGGAAGCTATAGCACGTTGTGTATCACGATATAAGCCGAGATGGGTGTTGTTCTCTCCTGTCATTTATTCAAGTTGTGATGAGATATTGATGAGTGAAGAGCTGATCAATAGAATCCAGAAGACACTTGTGCCGTTGTGTGACGCGTTGGTGGTGAGGGAGCGAGACAGTGACCGTTTCGATGCAAAAAGGATTATTGTCGCTGACAACAGCCATGGACGATGCAATGAGTTGTGTTCGACTATCGCCACTTTGCTTTGCCAGGGAATGACTATCGACGATGCTGAGAAAAAGGCTAAATATATGATGCCGACGGGAGTAAACACTGAAATGTCGGGACGTTGCATGACTCTGTACAACAGTTTTGTCAAGATGCAGGAAGAGGAGTGTAAAAACAGCCATGATGTCAATTATTATGCCTCCCGTCTAAATGTCTCCCCTCGTTATTTGTCGCAGGTGACTCGAAGGGTAGCGTCGCAATCTCCTAAATCAATTATTGATTCCTCTTTGCTAGGCAAGATTAAGGAACTTCTTAAAACGGACAAGACAATTCAGGAGATCGCTTATCAACTGGAGTTTTCGTCGCAGGCTCATCTTTCCAACTTTTTCAAACGGTTTACTGGCACTTCTCCGTCGGACTATCGAAAGCTGATAGTGAATGGTTGATGGCAGATTTATAGATTCACCACTCTACCGACAAACAGTATGGCTCCTGTCTTTTCGTCGACTATGGCATAAATGAACGGATGGTTGGCAATGAATATGTTATGCTCAACAGGACTTTTGCCACCCCAAATCGCCATCGTCCAATGAGTGACAGCTGCGGCTTCAGTTCCTCTTTCGTTAACTTTAATCCTTGCGGTTTGCTCGTATTCTGAAACATAAAGACTGTCAGTAATTTGGTTAAGTGAATTGGCATACTGAATGAATATAGACTGAACGCCTATCCCTTTCAATAGATTTTTCAGATCGATATTTGTTTTAGTTTCAAAATGTGGAACCAAAACCTCATCAAAGTTTTTCTCAGTGAATTTCATTTTGTTCCACTCTATCTTGTTTATGATGGAGTCGACGTCGTAGTAGTCATCACAAGCTTTTTTTCTATCATCTTTTTCCCCTGTAACTGTCTCGGATTGTAAAGACAGACTAGGGTCTATGTTCCATTTGGATGCTTTATCGAATCTGGATATGTTAAATTCTCTATTATTTGGAGTGTCGGAAAAATAGGGTTGCTGAATATCAAATTTGTGTGAGACGGTGCTTGTCTGCAAAAAATCATTGTCTTTCAATGATTGAAAGTATTCTTCACTTATTCCGTATCTCAATTGAGGCAAGACCACGATCATGCTGTAGTCGGAATCCTTATAGAACAGTTTGATGGCTCTGAAATAAGAGTTGCTATAGCAATACATTTTTTCATTTTTGTATTGCAGGTATTTGCATTTGCCTTCCTTACCGTCTCTATTTTTGAAAGGCGTTTCTGTGGTTGGGGTTTGGGGTTTTATGTCCCAAACACCATTGAAATAGGTGCTGTTTATACCTATCATAACATCGTCTGGCTTCACGGATGGCGCGTCATTGAGGAAACCATTTGTACGCTCAACAATCCAATTCCGCATCTCTTCTTCGATTTCCTGATTATTATTAAAATCGGCGACGTGAATGTCGGCTTTGTATTGACGTGATGCTGTTTGGGTGAACTTGCGATTGATTTTGCTTTTTATTTTGTTGGAAATCCATAGTCCATTGGCTATCAACAGTTTATTGGATGACGATTGACTGGACGAAGACAAAATTTGATGGTTGTAGTTGTTTACATCTGAAAGAGTCAAACCGTTATAGTTTAGGGCTTGCATAATTTCTGTTCTGGCTTTTTCGTTTGCTCCGTTCAGAAGCAAACCTATACTTTGGTTGAGGCTTACAGGACAGAACAGAAAATTTTCATTGCTGTTTTTTGTCGTGGCGACAGATTGGAAAAACTTGTTGATAAAGTCTCCTTGCCGGCTAGTGAACTCAGATTGAGAAAGTTCAGTAGCCATAGATTTAGAACAACATATAATCAGTATTATATAGATGATTTTCTTCATTTTATGGTCAAATTTGTGTCTCTGCTTATTTTTGCAAATATAATAAAAGAGATGATGAGTTAACATGTAAGTTTAGATTTTCTATAATTAGAATTTTGCTTTTTGGGTTCATTTTGCAAATCTAGAATCTCTTCAAATTTAATATAGATACTTGGTTATAGAGTCGAGGATTGTTAAGGGCGGAACGCCCTAACTTCTCCCAAAATGCGAGCCGTAAGGCGAGCAGTATATATTAAACGCATTTTATCGCTCGCCCTTGGGGCTCGCGGAAGAGAATGAGTTGGCGTTCCGCCCTTAACAATCCTTATTTTCTCCCACTATTATTTGCCGAATTGGCGTTAATTAGAAAATTTGTTTAAGGATTTTACTTTTTTTGGGGGGCATTTTGCAAATCTGTATCCAAATTATTTAAAAATTAAATTTAATCAGCATCTTATTTGTTTGAAAAGTAATCATATATTATTTTTGTAACTGTTTCAGGATTCAATAAAAAGAAAGTCATAGATGTCGGATAAACTCACACCTGAGCAGCGTCACAAATGCATGTCGCACATAAGGTCCAAGGATACGAAGCCCGAAGTGATTGTGCGGAAATGGTTGTGGGCTGAGGGATTCCGATATAGGCTTTATGTGAAAGGTCTGCCTGGTTCACCGGACATCGTGATGAAGAAGTATAAGACGGTGATTTTCATCAACGGTTGTTTCTGGCATGGTCATAATCTTGCATACGGAGGGGAGAACGGAGATGTTGTCGACAGCAAGTGCTGCAGGATACCGAAGACTCGAACTGATTTTTGGATTCTGAAGATCAAACATAACATGCAGCGAGACTATGTCAATGTGATGCGATATAAGAGAGCTGGATGGCATGTGCTGACAGTGTGGGAATGTCAGTTGAGAGGTAAAGAGCAACAGCATCAGACGCTGATGGCTTTGTCGCAAAAAATAAATTCCATCATTCTTGATTCCTACCGTCTGCCCAAGAGATATGATTTTGAGCCGGATGAAGAGATGCCGATGGTGGCGGAAGAATCTTTTGTTTACGAAAAGAAATGAAATCAACAATATGAAGAAATTTTTAATGGCAATATCTGCGGCTTTGGTGTTTGCAGGTTGTGGAAATCAACAGAAGCCTGCGGCGGAGAAGTGTAGCCCACGACATTCAACTAAATCGCTTGTTTTGTATTATTCACAGACTCACACTACCGAGAAGGTGGCAAAACTGTTAGCTGAGGCTGTTTCAGCCGATTTGGATTCAATTGTGCCTGTTGAGCCATACAATGGCACTTTTGAGGAGACTGTTGAGAGATGCAAAAATGAGATTGAGAGGAATGAGAAACCTCAGTTGATTAAGTCCATGAATGTAGACGTGGCTGAATACGATACTGTTTATTTTGGATACCCTATATGGTGTGGTGTCGCTGCCCGACCTGCTGAAGCATGGTTTATGAGATTTGATTTGAGGGGAAAGACGGTGATTCCTTTCTGCACATTCGGCAGTGGTGGTTTGGAGACGAGTGTGGCAGTGCTTAGGAAAATGGCTCCTAGTGTGAATATTTTGGATGGATATGGAATCCGTTCTGCTCGTATAGATAAGGCGGCAGAGGAGATAAAAGAGTTTCTTATCCGCAATGGAATAAAGGAAGGAGAAGTGGCTCCGGAAGTTCCGTTTGGTGATAAAAGAGAGTTGAACGACGAGGAGAAGGGCATCTTCGACGCTGCATGTGGCGACTATCCGTTCCCTCTTGGCACACCAGTGAAGGTAAGTAGCCGTGTGGCAAAGAACGGCATGGAATACTGTTTTGTCACAGACTCTAAAGACGCTAAGGGAAATCCTGCTCAGGCAGAGGTCTATGTTATCGTCAGCAATGAGGATGGGGTAGGTCCAGAGTTCACAAAAGTGGTGAGATGATATGAAAAGAGTCATAGAATTTCTTCAAAATCTTGCCGCCAACAACAACAAGGTGTGGTTTGATGCCCATAAAGACGAATATCTTTTGGCAAAGAAGGTGTTTGAGGATTTCACAGAGCAGTTGATAGCGAAAGTGGAGGCATTTGATCCGTCAGTCAAGGGCTTGAAGGTGAAAGACTGCACATATCGTATTTATCGCGACGTGAGGTTCAGCAAAGATAAGAGTCCATACAAGACTCACATGGGATGCTATATCTGCCGTGGAGGAAAAAAATCAGGCTACAGTGGCTATTATTTCCACGTCGCCACAGAGCAGAGCGACGTCTATCCTTCGGGACACATGCTTGCTGTGGGCGATTATTGTATGGAGCCAAAAGCGTTGAAGATTCTTCGAGAGGATATTGTCGACGGTGGTGGAGATTTCCAGGCGATTCTTGATACTCAGGTGGATCCATGTTTCCATCTCGACAAAACATTCCAGCTTAAACGTCCGCCAAAAGGATATGATGATTCCACACCGTACATAGATCTTGTGAAATATAAGGTTTTCTGTTTGTGTAGCGAACCGTCTACGGAGGAAATCCTTTCTCCAACGCTTGCCGACGATGTGGCGGAAAAGTTTAAGACCACCAAACCATTCCTCGACTATATCAACCGTGCAATTGAATATGTGAAGGAAGGGAACGAGGATTAATTCATAATTCGTAATTCATAATTCATAATTATTGGGGGGAAATCCACACATTTGGTTGACTTGCCCTCTCGTAGAGACGCACGGACGTGCGTGTAATAGAAATGCATAATTCATAATTCATAATGAGACGGAGTATGCATTCGTCTTTTTAGAAACTTGGCTATATAGTAGAGGGTTGTTAAGTGACCTTCCCCTCGGCAGTGCGAGCTGTAGACGAGCACTATAATTAGGCCTTGTCCTATTTTATAACTGATATTTCTATCTTTTTTCGTCTGAAAGACGCTACCGAGCAAAGCGATAGTAACCCGTGACGAAGTCTCGGGAAGAAGTGCCAATGATACAAAACTTTGCCTGAAAGGCAATACCATAAGTACTGCTTTCTCGTTTCTTTTCCTTAAAAAAGTCGAAGACTTTCTCTTATAAAATTCAGCGTCTCTTTGTTTATTCTATATGTGCTTGCCCTTTGGGTTCATGGAAGAGGGAGTAAGGGCGTTCCGCCCTTTGTAATCCTCGATTCAGACATTCTGCTACAATATTTATCTCCAACTAAAAAAATAAATTGAGAATGTTTGAACAAATTCAGCGGACAGCAATAGTTTGGTTTATTTTGTAGATAAAAAGCGACTTTTGATGAAAAATTCTTCATAATTAGGATAAAACAGTCAAAAACGAAGGATTGTAACTCTTTTTTGTGATTAGCTGTTTTGAGTTGAGCAAAATAGCATTATTTTAGCCACAAATCTTATTACTCTAATACAAAAATACATGAAAAAACTTATTTACTCAATCTTGGGCTCTGCCCTAACTGTGTCGGCTGCACATGCTGGTACAGAGTACATTAACGTAGGTGGACAGAACCGTCAAATCTATGTTCACGCACCAAAAGGACTTACAGACAATCGTCCGTTGCTTATCTCTTGTCATGGTATGGACCAGGACATCAATTATCAGCGTGGTATGGCTCAGTGGGAACAGGTAGCAGACACAGCCAATTTTCTTGTTGTCTATCCTGGCGGTGGAACAGGTTTTTCTACTTGGGATATCAGTGGCGACAAGGACGCCAATTTCATCTCTGCTATCATAGATGAGATGGCTAAAAATTACAACATCGACAAATCTCGCGTCTACATGTCGGGATTCTCAATGGGAGGTATGCTCACTTACCATTTGATGAACAAACTTCCCAATAAAATTGCTGCGTTCGCTCCTGTGTCGGGACATTTGATGGGAACTCCAAGCTACACAGCTAACAGACCGCTTCCTCTAATCCATGTGCATGGTACGAGTGACAGTGTTGTGAATTATGAGCAGTCAGAAAGCTACGTGAAAGATTGTGCTAAACACAACAAGTGTAATTCGAATCCAGTCGTAACAAAGTACTCAAACGGTAATCCGTCTTGTACAAAGGAGGTCTGGACAGATGGAGAATGTGAGACAGAGGTCGTACGTATCTCATTCAATGGACGTGACCATGAGCACAACAATAGCGGTGCTCTTCACACAAGTCGTGAAATCTGGAATTTCGTGAAGAACTACTCTCTTGAGTGTGGAAAAGTAGGATCGAGCGGCGTTAATTTCTCGTCTCCTTCAGCAAGCGGAAAATATTCTGATGGAGATATCCTTCCAATCACTGTAAAGGTGGGTGGCAAGGTTGAGGCTAAAAAAGTGGTTGTGACTTTAGACGGTGAGGAGTTGGCTACCCTTTCTTCAGAACCTTGGTCGACAGAGTGGACAGCTACTCAGGGTAATCACGTGGTGAAGGCGGTGGCTACAATGTCGGACGGATCTGAGATGGAGGTGGAGACTAAATTCTCAGTCAACGCTCCTCAGACTCCATATGGAGGAAAAGCACCAGTTTTGCCAGAGAAGATAGAGGCTGAAAACTATGATGAGGGTGGCGACGGATTCGCATTCTCCGACTCAGACGACAAAAACGAAGGCAAGGAGTATAGAAACGACGGAGTGGATATTGTCGACAACAAGAATGGCAACTACGCTATCGGCTATACAAATTCAGGTGAGTGGCTTGAATATACAGTGGAGGTGTTGAAAGACGCGGAGTTTGGAATCGAAGCGTCGGCATCCAACGGAAGCAGCAGCTTTGAGTTTGATGTTTTGTCGGACGGACAGAAGTTGACGACACTTTCTGGCGAGAAAACTGCCGATTGGGACACATACGCTGTTGTAAAGTCAAAATCAAAAGTGTCGTTGACAAAGGGTAAACATGTCATCAAAGTAGTCTTCAATACCAATTACACAAATCTTGACTACATAGAGTTTACTGGGGAGAAGGTAGATCCAGCTGATGTGGACGACGTAATGCTAGATGCAAAGTCGGTGGAGATTTATCCTAATCCGGCTCGCAACGAATTTGTCGTAGAGGCACAGTCTGCAATTAGAAGTGTAAAAGTGATGACAATGAGTGGAGTAGAGGTTAAGACGTCTGAAAATAAGACGGTGGATGTTTCCAACTTGTCGTCAGGCTGCTATTTTGTGGAAGTGACTACAGAAGAAGCTGTTGTGGTGAAAAAAGTAATGGTAGTTAGATAATTTTGATTTACTAATTTTTAGCTTGCCCTCATAGTCCGGGGCAAGCTTTTTTTGTTTTAAATAGGGTCGTGGAAGTCAAATTAAGACACGACCATTATTTATTTGCTAAAGACTTGATACTTATCTTGTTTATGGCGTCAATAAGTCTTTCGTCATTTGAGATTTTGCAAAAAAAACGCATCCCAATTTTTTGCAACAGTAAATACGTCGTTAGTGTATTCGTTTGCGATTTTTTGGTCTTTAAATAGTGATATCTTCAAATCTTCATTTGTAGTGCTTTCTATAAGTTCATGAATGAATAAAAATAAATGGGATCTCAGTGTAGACTCTATATTTGATATTCTGTAGTAGGAAAAATCTTTTCTCCATAAGTAGTGAGAAACCATTTCTTTCATTGTTTCCCCACGTCTCATTAGATCAACGAAAGTCGCAACAACATTATCTTCGTTCATTTTATCTGATTCGCAAATTCCTGATTCGAAGAACCCTCTGTCTTGATATGATACTATCCCATTACGTTTGAATGGGGACTTAGATTTATAGTAGTCGAGTTCTTTTTTGACAAGAGCCAAGGTTCTCTCACATTTTTCCCCTCCGTACATATATTCAAGAACGGATGTGAAAATATCTGAGGGAGAGACTATTTCAAACAATGTCATACAAGAACACACTTTCATTGCATCTATTCCTCCGAAAATTGATTCCGGATCCGAACAGTCTTGGTTATATAAGGCATTGGTTATTTCGTAAAGCCTTTTGCGGAGTGTCTCTTCTTCCAGATAGGCTTTCGCTTCAAGAAGTGATTTTATTCCATAATAATTTGAATTATGGCTGTGGCCTAACCCTGCCATCTGTGGAAATATATACCATATCCAATGACCTTCCTTTTTGCTGTTCCTTACCTCTTCAAGGGCTCTGTTATAATTTTCAAAATGGTCTTGTGCCTCTATGAAGCGATTTAATTTGAATGAATCTTCCATATTCTGTATGTTAAATCTTTATGTTTTATAAGGACTCAGATGGTAATGCAGAAAATTACTTGTAATCATTAGAATTTTCCTGCGACTAGCAGTTTGTCCAATAGTTCAGGCTTTCTGATATTTCAATTTTAAGAATGTCTTTATAAAGATAGCTGCTAGATAGATTTTATCATATTTATGAGATGTTTGAATGTTGCAAAAAAACATAAAAAACTCTCTAATCCAAAATTATTGCCATATTTTTGGAATAGACTCGAATATGGCATCCTTCACGATCTCCATTTTACGGAAAGAGAATGTTTATTTCTCCACAACAATCGGCACTCCACGGGTGTTTTTCGTCTCACTCATGACAAAGACGCTGTGCAGACTTCCCAGACAACTCATCGCTCCAAGTTTATGCTGCATAAACTGCTGGTAGGCATACATGTCGCGAGCATAAACTTTTATCAGGAAATCGTAATCTCCGCTGGTGTTGAAACATTCTGTGATCTCGTCAATCTCCTGAACCGCATCTATAAACTGCTGTATCATCTCTTCCGAATGTTGCTTCAGACGGATATTGCACAACACCAAAATGCCATTGCCGGCTTTCTTCGCGTCTACAACAGCCATGTATTTGGTGATATATCTCTCTCGCTCCAACCTTTTTTGCCTTTCGAAAGTGGGGGAGGGAGACAAGTGTACTTTTGCCGCAAGCTCTTTTATTGTCAGTTGCGAATTCTTTTGAAGTTCTTTCAGAATACGAATATCCGTTTCGTCAAGTTTATAGCCGTTTTCCATTTCTTGAAATATCTATTTTGCAGTATATTATTCTTGGTTTTGTGTGTTGCGACCGCAAATTAAGCATATTTTACCGAACTTTCCAAAATATTTTTATGATTAAAAAGCTCTGCATAACTTTGCAGTGCAATTGCGAAAAAGATGTTCTGGTCTTAATCGGGTCTGAACAAATAATTACAAACTAATCGTACTGAAGATATGACATTAAAAACGAATGTGTTAGGATATCCACGAGTTGGAGCAAACCGTGAATTGAAAAAAGCCGAGGAGGCATATTGGGCTGGAAAAGCCTCTAAAGAGGAGTTGTTGAAGACGGCTGCTGAGATTCGCAAAAGCAATTGGCTTCTACAGAAGGAAGCGGGAATAGATTTGATCCCAAGCAACGATTTTTCATTTTATGATCAGACACTTGATTTGTCGCTTTGTGTAGGTGCAATTCCTGAGCGTTACAATGCGTTGAAGAACGACAGACTTGATCTTTATTTCGCTATGGCTCACGGATTGCAGAAGAATGGTATTGACGTGACTGCCATGGAAATGACAAAATGGTTTGACACAAACTATCATTATATTGTTCCTGAATTTGCAAAGAATCAAGAGTTTACACTCCTATATAATAAAGCAGCAGAGGAGTTTAAAGAGGCTCTTGCACTTGGCATCAAGACAAAACCTGTGCTTATCGGTCCTATCACCTATCTGCTTCTTGGCAAAGAAAAAGAGATTGGATTCAATCGCGTCGACTTGATAGATAAGCTTTTGCCCGTCTATCTGGAAATCTTGAGACAACTTGAATCTTTGGGCGCGGAATATGTCCAGATTGATGAGCCGATCCTTGCCACTGATATTGACGAGGAGATAAAGAGTCTTTATCGCAAAGTGTTTGCGGAGATCACTAAAGCCACAAAACTGAAGATTGTTCTTGCCACATATTTCGATAGTCTTGCAGACAACACGGATCTTGCAACTGAACTTAATGTCAGCGTGTTGCATATTGATCTTGTGCGTGCTCCTCAGCAGTGGAAGAATGTTGTTAGCCGTTTGAAAGGAGACACAATACTAAGCCTGGGCATCGTCGACGGTAGAAACATCTGGAAGAATGATTTTGCTAAGTCGCTCGAAATCATCGAGGGCGTGAAGAGTCAGTTGGGTGAAAACCGTGTGATTATCTCTACAAGTTGCTCTTTGCTTCATTCTCCATTTGATTTGGACAACGAGAAGAATGAAAAGTCGTTGCCTGCGGAGGTGAAACGATGGATGGCGTTCGCACGTCAGAAGGTGAATGAAGTGGTGACATTGGCTGAACTTGCAGGCGACGCACCGTCTGAAAAAGCGAAACTAGCATTGAAAAACAATATTTTAGATATAGAGAACCGTCGCTCTTCTGCTCTGACGAACAATGAGGAGGTGAAGAAAAGAATGGCTGGTATCACACCTGCGTTTTCTCAGAGAAAAAGTCCGTTTGCGACGCGAATCAAGGAGCAGCGTAGGGTGCTGAATCTTCCTCTTTTCCCAACCACCACAATAGGATCTTTCCCTCAGACTGTGGAAGTGCGTTCATGGCGTAGCAAATTCAAGAAAGGGGAGATCACAAGAGCAGAGTATAATAATTTGCTTAAAGGAGAAATAGAGAAAACAATCCGCAAGCAGGAGGAGATCGGATTAGACGTGCTGGTTCACGGAGAGGCAGAGCGTAACGATATGGTGGAGTATTTCGGCGAGCAGTTGAGCGGATTTGCCTTCACACAGAACGGATGGGTGCAGAGCTATGGTAGCCGATGTGTGAAACCACCTGTTATTTATGGAGATGTTGCTCGTCCAAACGCTATGACCATTGATTGGATAACGTATGCGCAAAGTCTGACAGACAAGCCAGTGAAGGGAATGCTTACCGGACCGGTCACTATATTGCAGTGGAGTTTTGTCCGCAACGACCAGCCGAGAGCGGTCACAATGAAGCAGATCGCGCTTGCTATCCGCGACGAGGTTGTCGACCTGGAGAAGGCAGGAATCAAAGTGATTCAGATTGATGAGCCAGCTATACGTGAGGGCTTGCCGCTAAGAAAGAGCGAGAGAAAGGCATATCTCGACAATGCGGTCGAGTCGTTCAGAATCTCAGCGTCGGGAGTGAAAGATGAGACGCAGATCCACACACACATGTGCTACTGCGAGTTCAACGATATAATAGAACACATCGCTTTGATGGACGCAGATGTGATAACGATCGAGTGTGCACGAAGCCAGATGGAATTGCTTGAATCATTTGTAAAGTTTAAATATCCTAATGAAATCGGCCCTGGAGTATACGACATCCATTCGCCGCGTGTCCCTTCAGTCGACGAGATGGTAGCACTTATGCAGAAGGCGGCGCAAGTCATCTCACCGTCGCAGCTATGGGTAAATCCGGATTGTGGACTAAAGACACGAGGATGGGCAGAGACTGAAGCCTCGTTGAGAAACATGGTGGAAGCAGCGAAAAAATTACGTCGGTAGTTACAATTATGTAGTTATTGAATAGTCAGCAATACTATTTAGTTATTGTACGTGGAAAGCTGTAGAACTGTCATTTTATGATGGTTCTACAGTTTTTGTTGTGGAAAGATTCGTAGAATGGACAGAAAAGACTAATGACAAACTAACAAGTAATATCGCCTGTCTCCTAGCCGCGGATTGTTAAGGGCGGAACGCCCTAACCTGCACTTTCTCGCGAGTCCGTAAGGACGAGCGGTCAAAAAACTTTGTCATTTATCATATACTTCTTCATTTTAGTCATAATTTACCACTTTTGTAAAATTTACCACCTTTTGTGGTGGTATTTTAAAAGACCTAAGACCAAATGAACATTATTGTAAGCTGTAGGACCGTCATTTTATGATGGTTCTACAGCTTTTTTGTTGTGGAAAGATTCGTAGAATGGACAGAAAAGACTAATGACAAACTAACAAGTAATATCGCCTGTGTCATAGTCGAGGATTGTTAAGGATGGAATGCCCTAACTCGCATTTTTCAGCGAGTCCGTATAAACTATCAAGGCTGTATTGTATCAGAATAAACAAAAGCATCCATATTCAAGATGCTTTTTAAATTTAAGTTATTTATCATAATTCAGGGTTGGCCATAACTAAAATTTTTTGATGGTATTTCTGTGTCTAACTTATACATTAAATCTCTTACTTGATCTGCAAATTTTTTTACATCCTCTTTAGAGATATTGTTTTCTTCTCCTTTTTTTGTTTTGCCATCTCGATGAACTAAATCATGTCTGAGTTTCACAGCTCTGAATAAATTTGATATATCACCCAAATCAAGTCCTACAATTTCTTTATACATTGGTTTTATTTTTTCCAAATTATGATAAATTATATCATCCAAGGTGTCGCTAATAACTTTATCCAATTCATCTAAATGCTTGAATATTTCCGTAAACTTAAATTTATAATTTTCAGCTTTATATCCTTCATAATTTTCAACGAATTTCCTTTTGTTCTCAGGTGTAGAAAGAACATATTTTTTTAAGCAATCTTTAAGCGACAACTCCATCTTTGAACATACGTTCACATAAAGCATTTTGTAAATTTCCTTTAATGTTTCTTCACTTAAAGAGACTTTCTCCAATTCTGATAACATCTGATCAATCATATTATGAGTATGATAAAACCATGTTTTGTAGGATATTTCCTCTATATCTTTTAAGTAGGCTTTAGAATAAACTTTTTCTATATTTAAATCATCAACTTCTTTATCTATATCAATTTCTCCGCCGCTAACACCAAATCCTGAATATAGTGTAATGTTAAAATATTTTCCACATTTAGGACATTCATGTATAAAGAAATCGTTCTCTACACTATCACTATAATTCTCTGCATCCAAATTTGGATTAGGAAATATAAATACTTCTGTTTCATTTTTTCCCCCACATGAGCAAGTAAACTTAAATTTTACTCCCTCTACAAAAGGATCAACATCAAATAACATATTTTATAATTTTTACAATGTCAATATTCAGTCGTATTAAAAGATCATGTCACATCAAAATGTGCCAGTTTTAATACTGCAAATTATCAAATATTTGTATCTCTCTATTTTAACTAATTGATTATTTGGAAGAAGTTGCTGTTTCTTGTGATTTTAAACAACACCTCCATAATTACAGAATCCAAAATTATCTAAATTTTCTGTATGACTGATGCTATTTGCAAACTTTTTGGCAAGTTATTTTGTTATAAAATGGTGGGTGTATAGAATCTGATGAAGTGGGGAGAAATGTGTAAGCCCCGCTCAAAAATCAACACTGACTTCAAAAAAGCATTATATTTGCAGTAAGAAAAACGTTTATGGCATGTATTACGAAGAAAGAATAGAGAGGGCGGTGGCTCTTTTCAATAGCGGGTTTAATTGTTCACAGTCGGTGGTGGCGGCGTTTGCCGACATGTATGGTTTCACGGAAGAGCAGGCGTTGAGGATGTCGGCATCGTTTGGTGCTGGAATAGGCAGAATGAGGGAGACGTGTGGGGCCGCGAGCGGAATGTTCCTCCTCGCTGGATTGGAGTGTGGACAGACAGAGCCGAAAGATGCTGCGACAAAATCTTTCAATTATAAGGTGGTGCAGGAGTTGGCTGCAAAGTTTAAGGAGCAGAACGGATCGATCAGATGTGCTGATCTGTTGGGACAGTTGAAAGAGAAGCCGACGACGCATGTGCCTGAAGCTCGCACTGCTGAATACTATGCCAAACGTCCATGTCCACGTATGGTGGAGTGCGCCGCAAGAATTTGGGTTGAGAAACTGAAGGAGTTGAGGGGAGAATAGACGTCGGCAGAGGAAGAGAGATATAGTTGTTACAAAAATATTAAAATATAGTATATAGTATATAGCGAATAGTTGGCGAGCCATTGAAAACATTATTTTTGCCGAAAATCAATCAACAAAAAGCAAAAATATGAAAAAAAGTTTTAAGGCTATTTTATTGATAATTTCGGTTATCAGTATGTCTATTTTAGCATCCTCATGTGATAAGGATGATGACGATGAAGTAAAGGACTTATATGCATCAATGAGTAAGTCTATGCAAGATTCCATTGGTATCAGTGAGTGTAGGACAGCATCAATGACTCCTATAGAGAGGCCACAGGCCACAGTGATTGACAATAGGTATGGTTTTGAAATGTGGTATGCATCAACAAACGTTCAGGAAGACATCAATCAGATAACCAATGATTATGCGGCACAGGCAAGAAAGGTAAGTACGAATACCAGAATGCGTCTGTATTGGTTGAATATTGGAGGAATGAGTTCATCTAAGACAGTTTTAGATGGTCCAAGGACAGTAGGAAAAGATAAGGCGTTCTTTTTTGCTAAAGATAATCAGAGTTGGCTTGTCAAGGCATATAACATAAACGACAAGTACATACGTGTTATCGTATGCTTATATGCAAAGAAAGGAAAATTTTTTGATGAACGTTATGATGATGGACATTTGCTAGATCCAAAGTAAATAAGGAAAGCAGTAGAGGCAGTGCTTCTGCTGCTTTTTTATTTGATTCTTGTTTGCTAATGAAAAAAATTCATACTTTTGTCTTGTTAGTTCCCTTTTGCAGTTGATGCGAGGGACGTTTTTTATAAACGGACAGTAAAATTTTTATGGCAAGACCAATACGAAACACACCTATCATTACAGGTAAAGATGCAACAGCTTTTATTCAAACTGCATCTACAATCCCATCAGAGACAATTCGTAGGACAGAGCGTATTCGCTTAGAAAATAGTGTAATCAGATTCAAAACAATGTTGGCTAAATTGCCGAAATAATCAATGGAACAGAATTAATACAAAATGATGGCGTGTCGTTTTCGACACGCCATCTGGTTAAACATTATGGCATTACTTCGTTTTTTCCCCACCGTTAAAAAATGCGGTGAAAATGTGGTTTTCTAATTCTCATATCTTGTGCCATATATGAGTTTTATGTGATTAAATATGTAGTGCTTTACTCAAACTTAGCAAGTTAAAATAAGGATTATTAAAATCCATGTCTTATCTAAAAACTTATTTGTATATGTGCTCGCCTACGGCTCGCACTAGAGAGGAAGGGTAAGGGCGTTCCGCCCTTTGGAATCCTCATTTATGATACACCAACTATCTTTTTTTCTCCTACTATAATAATTTATATTTTGTCGAATTGACATTAATTTATACTAGAGAGGAAGGGTAAGGACGTTCCGCCCTTAATAATCCTCAAAATAAATCTAAATAGCGTCTTAATTCAGAAGCTTCTCAAATTTGATGTTGACTCTTGTGTAGTGGGGAATGAAATCTTTCACTTCGCTGAAACCATACTTATTGTATAGACCCATTGCGGCTTTCAACTTTGTATTGGTTTCTAGTATTAATTTGCTGATGTTGTTCGTTTTCGCATAGCTGAATATTGCATCAAATAGTTGGTTGGCGACACCTTTGCCCTGCGCTGACGGATCCACTGCAAGTTTGGAGATTTCATATTCCGTCTCTCCATGCTTCAGAAGAGCCACACAGCCAAGTACAATCCCGTCTTCAGTGGCAAAAAACAAATGACCTCCTTTGTCGAGGATCTCTTTTTTGGGGTTAGATAGAAGTTCTACTTCTGATGGCCCGATTGTATTTTCGTCGAAGAAGCGGACAATCCAACCACGGTTGAGTGCTTCAAAATATTTCGTATACTGGGGTTTCCATGTTTCAATCTGTGCCATAATCATTCATGTTTTTATGGCGGGGAACCAGTAGAGACGCAAGTATGCGCGTCTCTAAGGCCCATTCCGTCATTGGTTATTAAATATTGTCGAACGCCTGCTTCAAGTCGTCAAGAATATCGTCGATGTGCTCAGTTCCGATACTCAATCTGATTGTAGACGGTGTGATGTGCTGCTGCTGCAACTCCTCTGGCGACAACTGAGAGTGAGTTGTTGTGTATGGGTGGATCACAAGGCTCTTCACGTCAGCAACGTTTGCAAGAAGAGAGAAGATCTTTAGAGAGTCGATAAACTTCCATGCCTCATCCTGTCCGCCCTTGATTTCGAATGTGAAGATAGATGCTCCTCCGTTAGGGAAATACTTCTTGTAAAGAGCATTGTCTCTGTGGCTTGAAAGAACTGGGTGGTTGACCTTAGAAACCTTAGGATGGTTGTTAAGGAAATCTACAACTTTCAACGTGTTCTCGACGTGGCGCTCTACTCTCAATGAAAGAGTCTCAAGTCCCTGAAGAAGGATGAATGCGTTGAATGGAGAAAGTGTAGCACCTGTGTCACGAAGGATCACCGCACGAATACGAGTCACGAATGCGGCTGCTCCGGCAACGTCTGCGAACACTGCTCCATGGTATGATGGATCTGGTTTAGCAAGAGTAGGGAACTTGTCTGCGTTTGCCTTCCAGTTGAAAGAACCACCGTCTACGATAACTCCACCAAGAGATGTTCCGTGACCACCGATGAACTTAGTTGCTGAGTGAACCACGATATCAGCTCCGTGCTCGATAGGGCGGATTAGGAATGGAGTTCCGAATGTATTGTCGACGATAAATGGAATGTTGTGCTTGTGAGCGATAGCAGCCACCTTGTCGATGTCAAGCACATCACTGTTTGGATTTCCAAGAGTCTCAGCGTAGATAGCTTTTGTGTTTGGCTTGATTGCCTTCTCAATTGCATCAAAATTAGAGAAATCCACGATTGTGTAGTCTACTCCCTGAGTTGAAAGAGTGTGTGTGATAAGGTTGTAAGAACCACCGTAAAGATTATCAGCTGCGATGATGTGATCTCCGTTACGAGCGATATTCTGCAAAGCGTAAGTGATTGCTGCTGCTCCTGATGCTACTGCAAGTCCGGCAACACCACCTTCAAGAGCTGCCACTCTTTCTTCAAAAACACTCTGAGTTGTATTAGTCAAACGACCGTAAATGTTTCCAGCGTCACGAAGTCCGAAACGGTCTGCTGCGTGCTGAGCATTGTTGAACACATATGAAGCAGTCTGGTAGATAGGTACTGCGCGTGAACCTGTTGCTGGATCTGGATTCTCCTGTCCTACATGAAGTTGTAGTGTCTCGAAATGAAGTTTTTTCTGTGCCATAATATTCTAATTTTTTTCGTTAATACTAATGTTTTTGTTTCTTGTCTTTTGACATTGCAAAGGTATGGTGACTTGAAAGATTGACTATGAAGATTTGAAAAATTAGAATATGATTTTATAATTAGGTTAAATTATAGGAACAATGTTCTATAAAATGAATTTTTTTGTACTGTTTGAAGAATGGGCAGAGACGCCATAATATGACGTCTCCACAGATGTTATGACAGTCCGATCTTATTTTTGCAGAAAAAACATGATGCCCCCTTGGTTTCTTATCTAGTGCGTCAATTCTTGCTCTTTCTTCTGATATATTGGTTGATGGCGTACAAAGGAATGTTTGTCATCCAATCTTGTTCTTGGAATCCTTTCATGGAAAATCTAAGGCCTTTAAATTCTGGATGTTCTTTAATAAATTGATGTAGTGATTTTGATCTGACATTTTCTTCGGCTTTCACTTCAATTGGGACTATTCCCCCGTCCATTTGTATTATAAAATCCAATTCTCCATCAGATTGTTCTTTACTCCAATAGTATGGTGTGTAACCTTCAGACACTAATTGTTGCATCACAAAGATTTCGGTAAAAGCACCTTTGTATTCTACAAATGCGTTATTGCTTAATAATACGTCTTCAGGAGCAGTCTCGTTCATACATCCGAATAATCCGCAATCCAAAAGAAATAATTTGAATGCTGAAAGATCTTCATAGAATTTCAAAGGCTGACGGAATTCTCTGACTCTGTTGACTTTGTATGCAATTCCACAATCTATCAACCATTGTATGGCTAATTCATACTCCGCTGCCCTAGCACCTTTCTTTATGACGTTGAAGATAAACTTTTTGTTTTCTTTAGCCAATTGTGATGGAATAGAGTCAAATGTTTGCCTTATCTTGATAGCAACGTTGTTGCCGCTATGTTTGGAAAAATCGTTTCTGTATGTGGCTAGAATATTTTTTTGTTTTTGTCGAACTTTACCCAAATTTTTATTATTTATATATGATTGCACTACTTCTGGCATTCCTCCTAAAAAATAATAGAGTCGTAGAATCTCGACTAATTTATCATGAAAAGTAGCAATACTGTCCCATCTCTGGCTTTTTAATAAATCACCAAGAGTTGGATTGATTTCATTGATGAATTCGGGAAAATTCATCGGATACATATATAATAAATCTACTTTCCCAACAGGGAAAGACGTCCCTTCTTGTAGTGCAATTCCTAAAAAAGAACCTGCCACCATTATGTGGTATTCACGAGCCTTTTCACAAAAATATTTTAAGGCATGTATTCCTCTTGGTACTTCTTGTATTTCGTCTAAAATAATAAGAGTTTTCTCAGGTTCGGGCTTGATTCCACTTATGACTTGTATTTCAAAAAGGATGCGTTCCATATCATAATCCTTTTCAAACACATTTTGCATTAAAGGTTCGTCGTCACAGTTGATATAAATAGTATGTTTGTATTCCTGTGCTCCAAATTCTTTCATCATCCATGTTTTGCCAACTTGTCTAGCTCCTTGAATTATCAAAGGCTTTCTATCTTCATCGTTTTTCCAGCGTAGTAAATCGTTATATATCTCTCGTTTCATAAATTATTGAATTTTAGGCAAAATTACACTTTTTTGGAGATAAAACCACAATAATATTACACTTTTTTGGAGATAAAAACGCAATAACACTACACTTTTTTGGAGATAAATTCATGCAGATATCACACTTTTTTGGAGATAAAAATGCAGTTACTCGACACTTTTTTGGAGATTGACCTTTAATCGTTCCACTTCACAACGCTTACTCCAAGTGTGATGATCGCTAATATATATGGGTAGACGAGATGGCTTATAATCTCGGTAGGAGCAATACTGGCGAGCCCGGATGCGATGAGCAGTTGGGCTCCATACGGAATTATTGATTGTGCTACGCAGCTCCACGTGTCGAGCAGACTTGCCACGCGGCGTGCTGGAATGTTGAATCGTTGGGAAATCTCTTTTGCCAGACTGCTTACTGTGAGGATGGCAATAGTGTTGTTGGCTGTGCAGATATCGGCGGCTACCACGAGAGCTCCGATGCTAAGTTCCGCTCCACGACGTTTGGTGACTCTGCTTTTGATGGCATTCATGAGGATGTCGATACCCCCGTTGATACGGATCAACTCCATCAATCCTCCGGCAAGCAATGTCACAATAATCAGTTCACTCATGCCTTTCACACCACCGTCGATAGATTGCAGGATAGAGGTGAATGCGGCACCGTCAAGGCAAAGGGAAAGGATAGTGCAAAGAATGATTCCTATCGCAAGCACAATGATGACGTTGATTCCGCAAATGGCGGTCACCAGCACCACTATATATGGCAGCACACGTATGAAATCCGGAGCTTCAACGGAGTGGCTCACGTTTGACCCGAATCCCATCACCACGTAGACAATCATGGCAATCAACGCTGCAGGAAGGGCAATCCTGATGTTTGCCTTGAATTTTTCATGCATGGCTATTCCCTGTGTGCGAGTGGCGACGATGGTGGTGTCGCTGATGAAGGAAAGATTATCTCCGAAGAAGGCACCTCCAACGATGCAGGCGGTGTAGAGAGCCACACTGTTGCCTGTCTGGTCAGCAAGTCCGGCAGCCAGTGGCACCAGAGCCGCAATTGATCCCACTGATGTGCCGATACTCATCGACACAAGGCAAGTGGCGAGGAACAATCCTGGCAGCAATAGAGCGGTGGGTAGAAAATACAGGCACATATTGACAGTAGCGTCGACTGCACCTATACTTTTTGCAAGGGAAGCGAAACCACCGGCAAGAATGAAAATCAACACCATATACATGATGTTCTCGTTGCCGGCCCCACGTCCGAATGCCATCACACGATTGTTGAAAGTGTCGTTGCGGAAAATAAATAGCGCGTAAAGGCATGTCACCACGAAAGCCACAATGATGGGAATCGCATAGAAATCGTGCAACGCTATGCTGCCGCCAACGTAGCATATAAAAAAGAGAATAAGGGGAGAAAGTGCAAAAGCAGCCCCCTGGCCCCCTGAAGGGGGAGTTGTAGCCCCCCTGCCCCCTAAAGGGGGAGTTTGAGATCTATTATTATTTGTTGTTTCTTCCATTTTGTAGGATATTATTTGTGCAAATTTATAAAAAATTATTTGAGGAGATTTGTCTTTATTGATTGGAGGACAAAATCTGTGTTTGCAACAACATCCTCATTTCTAAATCTTATGACTTTATAACCATGTCCTTCAAGGAAAGCGGTACGGACTGAATCATCATATTGTTGGTCTGGTGAATCATGATACCCACCGTCGACCTCAACAATAAGAGATTTACTTAAGCAAATGAAATCGACAATATATTTGCCGATAATATGCTGACGACGGAATTTGTATCCGTTCATTTTTTTATCACGAAGCATCTCCCATAAATAAGATTCTGCTTCTGTTGGATTATTGCGATTATGTCTTGCTCGCAATTTCAATTCTTTGTAATATACAGGATCTGCACTATTCATATCGCAAATTTATAAAATATATTTTAGGTTACAATTTCCCCCTTTAGGGGGTTAGGGGGCCGCATTTCCCCCTTTAGGGGGTTAGGGGGCTTTGGCTTATTATCGCGAAAGCACATGGCATTCTGCCCTCGACAATGCGAAATTCTTTCACGTCGACGTGATGATCGACGAAAAACTCCTTGTACGACTCTAAACTGAATTGGCGTTTGAAATCCACGCCAAACATAGAAAGCAGTTTGGCTGCCACCATTGAATTCTTGCTCTCCTTATTAATATAAGTAGGAATGATCAGTTTTCCACCTGGCTTGCACACTCTTTTCATTTCAGCGAGAGCCTTTTCTGGTTCATCCAGCAGGTGAATCACGTTAGCTGCCACGACAACGTCGAATTTGTTGTCCTCGAACGGAATATCCAGAATGCTGGCTTTTTGAACCGTGACATTGGGATAGCCGGCGATTTTTTTCTGAGTCTGTTTCAGCATCCCGTCTGAATAATCAGTAGCGACAATCTCTTTACAAATTTGAGCCATAGGCAGAGTCAGCAGGCCTGTGCCGCAGGCACATTCAAGCACCACGTCATCTTTACCGACGTGATTTTTAATTTCTTCCGCAATGCCCTTGAAGCATTTGCCGTTGTAGATTGTTTCAAAAAAGTCGTAAAGAGGCGAAAGAACATCCCAAATCATAATGCACTTATTTTTATTACACTTTAGAATTTGATTATGGTGCAAAAGTATGGAATATGGAATGCAACTTGGTTGCGAGAGGAGGAAAAGAATATCAATCTCTCTCTCTCAAGTATCTCTTTAAAAGGATGAACAAAAGTAAGGTCTCCCCAAAATGAGCCACTTTTGAAAACCTTGTTTGGTAAGGATAGTAGCGTCTGAAAATGTGGCTAAATACTTAAAAAATTAATAAAAATTGCTCTTTTTGAAAATAACATACTGAAAAAGTCGTTACTTTTGTGCTAAGTAAAGAAATCATAAAATTAGTTATTATGGCTGATACACTTGATTGGTCAAATTTGGGATTTGGCTATAGAAAGACGGATTACAACGTTCGTTGCTATTGGAGAGATGGCAAATGGGGCGAAATCGAAGTTAGTTCAGAGGAGACATTGAACATCCACATGGCTGCTACATGTCTTCACTATGGACAGGAAGCATTTGAAGGTTTGAAGGCTTACAGATGCAAAGATGGAAAGATCCGAGTCTTTCGCCCACAGGCAAACGCAGAGCGTCTTCAGCATACTTGTAGAGGAATCTTGATGCCTGAACTTCCTACAGAAACATTCCTTGAGATGGTTAAGAAGGTTGTCAAGCTTAACGAGCGTTTCATTCCACCATATGAGAGCGGTGCATCTTTGTATATTCGTCCGTTGTTCATCGGTATCGGCGCACAGGTAGGTGTACGTCCTGCAACAGAGTACCTATGTATGATGTTCGTTACACCAGTAGGCCCATACTTCAAGGGTGGTTTCGCAACTACTCCTTATGTTGTGACTCGTAAGTACGACCGTTCCGCTCCTCTTGGAACAGGTATATATAAAGTAGGTGGTAACTATGCCGCTAGCCTTTTGGCAAACAAGAACGCTCACGATCTTGGTTACTCATGTGAGTTCTATCTTGACGCTAAGGAGAAGAAGTATATTGATGAGGCTGGTGCCGCAAACTTCTTCGGTATCAAGAACAACACTTACATCACTCCAAAATCAACATCTATCCTTCCATCAATCACTAACAACAGTTTGATGCAGATCGCACGTGATCTTGGTTTGAACGTTGAGCAGAGACCAGTTCCAATTGAGGAACTTGAGACAATGGAGGAGGCTGGAGCATGTGGTACGGCTGCCGTTATCAGCCCTATCTCACGTATTGATGATCCGGATGCTGGCAAGAGCTACGTCATCGCTAAGAATGGAACTCCTGGTCCAATCAGCGAGAAGCTTTACAAGACTATCCGTGGAATCCAGTATGGTGAGATTGAAGACAAGCACGGTTGGGTGATGATTTTAGAGTAATTATTTGCGTAGAAATAATATCAAGCAAAAGAGAGGGCATATCATTTTGATTTGTCCTCTCTTTTTTATTAAATATCAATGTTGATACTGCCCTTTAATTATTGATGTGGATTTTTCACACCGAATATTCGTCGTTGAAGAACGCACTTATCTTCTTGATTCCTTCTTCAGCGTCAAAAGTCTCACGAAGGAGATTCTCTATCGGACACTGACCATCATTCTTGCGATTGATGATCATTGGCACAATCTGCTTCGGGCAGACGGGAATGCCTGCCTTCTGCAACATGTCGAGCCCGGCTCTACTGATAACACCAGCATTCAAATGTTTGATGCCCCCTGCGATAAGAAAGCAAGCTGCCCCCTTGCCGATGATGATGTCGGTCACCGTCGCCTCACGCAATATTTCGCGATTTTCTTTATATATGCGACGTAGGGCTTTGATACCCATCTCATTAGCTGTGATGGTTTCGCCTGATGTTGTCTCTATTATCAATTTATCCATAATCCTCTCTAAGCTCTCAACTTTTTCCTATCGCTCTTACGGGCTCGCGGTGGTGACGGGAGCAAGGGCTACCGTCCTTTGCAATCCTCTTTAATCTCTAATCTAAAATCAGTCCATCGATTGCTTCAAACTCTCCACATACTTGTCTATTCTCTGCATTTCTCCAGGAATATCAATGTTTTGTGGACAATGGCTCTTACACATTCCGCATCCAATGCAGTGGTTTGCCTGACGCAATTTTGGCACCGCACGGTCGTAACCCATCAGGAATGCGCGTCGAGCCTCGGCATAGTTCTCATCTTGACTGCTAATTGAGACATTGCCTTCGTTGATACACTTGTTGTAGTGTTGGAATATGCCAGGAATATTAATTCCGTAAGGACATGGCATACAGTATTGGCATCCTGTGCATGGCACACTTGGATACCTCAACATAGCCTGTGCCACCTCTTCAAGCAATGCTAATTCCTCTTCTGTACATGGCTCAACAGGTGAATATGTATCAATATTTTCTTTTACATTCTCCATATATGTCATTCCGCTCAACACTGTAAGCACGTTAGGGAATGAACCAAGATAACGCAAAGCCCATTTGGCGATTGAGTCTTCCGGACGACGTGCTTTCAGTTTGGCTGCTATGAAACTAAGTGTGCTGGCCAGACGTCCGCCAAGCAACGGCTCCATGATGATAGCCGGAATGTTGCGTTTCTCCAACTCAGCGTAGAGATACTCGGCGTTTGTGTTGGCAGGGTTCACCTCCTTAGCGTGTAGCCAGTCGACGTAGTTCATCTGAATCTGCACAAAATCCCATTTACACTTGTCGTGCATGGCAAGAGCACGGTCGAATATAGCTATATCTCCATGGTAAGAGAATCCTAGATTACGGATTTTGCCTTTTGCTCGCTCTTCCAAAAGGAAGTCAAGAATACCATTTTCAATATATCTCTTCTCGAATGTCTGAGTGGAATTATATTCTCCGTTTGTGCCGCCGATAGCGTGTAGAAGCATATAGTCGATAGTGTCCACCTGAAGCTCCTTAAAGGAGTTGTGGTACATTTTTATCGACGCTTCTCTGCTCCAGAATTCCTGTGCGAAATTCGAAAGTTTGGTGGCGATAAAGTATTTGTCTCTTGGTATACGTTTTAGGGCGATACCCATATGGTGCTCGCTTCTTCCCTGGCAATACACAGGGGATGTGTCGAAATAGTTGATGCCGTGTGCAATTGCATAATCCACATGAGCGTTCAACTCTTCCTGATCGATTTCAATATCTTTCTGCTCTCTCGCGCTTCCGTGCTGCACTGTAGGCAGACGCATACAACCATAGCCGAGCAACGACACTTTGTCGCCGGATGTCGGCACCGTGCGGTATGTCATTTCACCAGTAGGCTTCTTGCTTTCAGTCCCGATTATCTCCTTCGTCTTTTCATCAGAAGTACATGCAACCAGTCCCATAGTGGCGGTGGCTGCCGACAAGCGTTTTAGAAAATCTCTGCGATCCATATGTTGTGTTGTCTTTTTCTGTTAACAAATAGGGAAATATCCCGTCATTTAGTCAATTCTGTGTACACGATGTCCCTCCACGTATATCGCGCTGTATGGCGATGAAGGGCAAAGGTTTTCACACGCTCCGCATCCTATACATCTTTGTGAGTCGATCACTGGCATTTTAGGCGACGTTTCGTCTCCATTGACTGTCGGAGCCATTGTGATTGCTCCTGCCGGACAATGACGGGCACAATTGCCGCATGACACTCCTTTTTTCATTGATATACAGTTGTCTGCGATAAGCACTGCATGTCCGACGTGTGTAGCGCTCTTCTCCGCAAGGTCGGCAAGTGAGATGGCTCCTGTCGGGCAGACATCACTGCATCGTTTACATTCAGGTCGGCAATAGCCTTTTTCAAAACTCATCACTGGAGTCAGCAATGAGTCGAGGCTCTCACTTGGACGAAGCACTTCGTTAGGGCAAGCTGTGATGCAAAGTCCACATGAAGTGCACACCTCTTCAATATGCTTGTATGATTTACTTCCAGGAGGAGTAATCCTGTCGTTACGCTGTGGCTCCTTCTTCTCTGTGATTTCAGCCAATCCACCGTCGAATGTCTTTGCCATACTTTTGGTCATGGCACTGCCCACCACAAGAGTTCCAACAGTAAGGAATGCTCGTTTTGATTCATCCGTTGCGACGGGAGCATTCTCGTCTTTCTTTGCCTTCTTTCCGAAATGCTCCTTTATTCTCTTTATTATATTAGGGGCCTTGTCTTTGTCTGACGAAGTCGAGAATGAGATAGCTCCCTTGTGGCATACGGAGATACAGTTCATACAGTCGACACATCTCGACGAATCCACAATTCCATTTTTAGCGTCGATACATGAAGCCTTACATTTTTTTGCGCAAAGTCCGCACTTCACACATTTGTCGTGGTCGATGACCGGTTTCATCACTGAATTTTCAGCAAATATAGAAAGGATTGTGCCAACAGGACAGATTGTATTACAATATGTGCGTCCGCCACGGAACGCAAGGATTGCTATAAGCACAAGTGAGAAAAGGGCAATTCCCAACATCACATATGAATAGTTCAACACGGCTGGCATGGCGAAAGTATAATCACCGGCCGCCTCCGACGATGCTGCAAGATATTCAGCAATGAATCTGCCGACAGGAGCCAGAAGTGTCGTCGCCATACGTCCGAAAATGCTGTATGGCTCAAGCAAACCAACAATTGGATATGCGCAAAGCAAATAAGATGCGATAAACAAAACAGCTATAATCAAACGCATCCAAAGCTTCTCGTCGCTATATGAATATTTGACTTTCTGCTTTTTTGTCAGTCTGCCCAGACGAGCGACTATATCCTGGAAAATACCAAGCGGACAGATCACTGAACAGTAGATACGACCGAACAATTTGGTCACCACCAACGTCGACACGAATGCGGCGATCAAACCAGCGGAAATGGATGGAAGGAATTGGATGTCGACAGTCCAACCCAAATAGTGTCTTGCGATGCCTGTGGTGTCGCAGAAAAGAGTGACAATTGAAAGCATCATCACCACAGCACAAACCACACGTGCATATTTCAAAAATTTACTTTTCATCTTTAACTTTTAGTTATAGTGACAAATTTAGTTGATTTTTGGGAAGAATACCTATTAGTCGGTAAAAAACTTTTGTTTGTCGAACATAATTGCACCGAATCGAACATACAATCATAAAATATTATTTAAATCACGAATGTTTTAACATTTTTCACTTCTCCTTTCTCATTTTCTCCTTTTCTCTCAAAAAAATATTTCCAATCCTTGTTTTTCTCTCCAATTTATTATTTTTGTAGCAATTCAATCAATTCTTTACCAACACATTATATTTTGACAAGAAAAAAATATATTACGTTATGATAAGACATTTACTATTATCAATCCTATTGATGGCGACGTCCGCAATCTCATTTGCGGCAGAAAAAGACTTTACTGCTTACTTGTTTGCCTACTTCAAAGGCGAGGGGTCGGCCCAGGGCGAACAGATATATTTTGCTGTCAGCCGTGATGGATTGAATTGGAAGGATATAAATGGAGGCAACCCAGTTCTCACATCTACGTTGGGTGAGAAAGGCTTACGTGATCCATTCATCATGCGTTCTGCCGACGGATCCAAATTCTTTGTCATTGCCACCGACTTGAAAATCAATGGCAATGGCGACTGGACTGCCGCTCAGACAAAAGGCAGCAAATCCATAATGGTGTGGGAGTCGTCCGACCTCATCAACTGGTCCGAACAACGTATGTGCAGGGTGGCTCCAGATGGCGCGGGATGCACCTGGGCTCCTGAAGCTGTATATAATGAAGAGTCGGGTGAATATATTGTGTTCTGGTCTTCAAAAATTCCGTCTTCTCAATCTGTTCCCAACAACGACAATACACATCGTGTCTACTATTGCACAACAAAGGATTTCAAAACTTTCTCTGACGCTAAAGTGTGGATAGAGCTGAAAAATCCTCAAAACCGTACAATCAGTGTGATCGACGCCACTGTGATCAAAGTGGGCGACACATACTACCGTTTCAAAAAGAATGAGGCTACTGAAGCCCATAAACAGGGAATGCCGTCGTCTGGCAAATATATAATTATGGAGAAGGCGACGTCGCTTCTTGGCCAGTGGACGGAAGTCAACACCCAGATGAGTCAGACAGCATATGTGGAGGGTCCAACTTGCTTCAAATTCAATGGGGAAAATAAATGGTGTCTTTTCATTGATGATTTCGGAGGAAAGGGATACTATCCGTTGATCACAACCGACCTCTCGTCCGGAGTCTTCACTCAACCGTCCTCGTCGCAATACTCTTTGCCATCGGTGATGAGGCATGGCTCTGTGGTCAATATCACAGAATCTGAGTATAGCAACCTTATGAGCAAATACGAACCATCGTCGACAAGCACCGTCCGCATCAATCCTGCCGCTCGACAGCAGACAATGGAGGGATGGGGAGTCTCTCTTTGCTGGTGGGCTAACATGTGTGGCAAATGGACTGAGAATAAGATCGACGACCTGGTGGATATGCTCACGTCGGAAGACAAGCTAAACTACAATATCTTCCGTTATAATATCGGCGGTGGAGATCATCCGTCGCACTACAACGGACATATGTGTAACGGCAAGGGTAAACGTGCTGAAATGGAGGGATTCAAGGCAAGTGAAAACTCGAATTATGATTGGAATGCCGATGCCGCTCAACGAAAAGTGATGCTGAAACTGAGAGACGCGCGCAAGGATGCCATCTTTGAAGCTTTCTCCAACTCCGCTCCTTATTGGATGACATATAGCGGATGTGCGTCCGGCAACAAAGATGCCGGCAAGGATAATTTGAAACCAGAGTATTATGGAAAATTCTCGGATTATCTGATCGACGTCTGCAAACATTATAAAGATGAATATGGAATCGAGTTCAAGACTTTGGACCCGTTCAATGAACCTAACACAAACTACTGGGGTGCGAACGGCGGACAGGAGGGATGCCATTTCGACCCAGCTTCACAAGTGAAACTCATACGTGTGATTTATCCGAAACTGAAGAATTCCGGTCTGAAGACGGTGCTTTCCGCATCCGACGAAACGAGTGTGTCTACCGCAATCGGTGAATTGCAACTGTTTGTGAAAGAGGGCGATATCGTCCCTATGTTAGGACAGTTTAATGTGCACACCTACGGAGGCGATATACGAGACAAAGCCAATTTGAAGGATTTGGTCACAGAGACACGTCTGCCATTCTGGATGTCGGAGACAGGAGCAGGAGGCACTGGTTTGGCTGGCAACTTATCTATGGCACAACGTATGTTCGACGACCTCAACTATCTCCAGCCGCAAGCGTGGATCGATTGGCAGTTTGTGGAGGAGAACAACGACCAGTGGTGTCTTGTGAGAGGAAATTTCAACAATCAGACATATAACATAGTGAAGAATTTCTACGTCCGTATGCAAGTCACTCGTTTTATCCGTCAGGGATATACGATGCTGGGAACAGGACGCAATGATATCCTTGCGGCTGTCAGTCCGACTGGCGATAAAGTGGTGGTGGTGATGCTCAACACATCCACTGATGAAAAAAATATAAGCATTGATTTGACTCCGTTGAAGCAGGTGGACAACCTTGCGGAATTGTATGTCACAAACTCGAATTTGAACTGCAAGCGTATGGCCGATGTTGAGGTTGTCGACGGAATAGCAAACTATACTATGGGCGGACAGGAGATATCCACAATGATTTTCTCAACAGACGCTGGCAAAGGAGTGGAATATTTTACAGAAGGAATGCCATATATGTTTGTGCCAAGAGCAAGCACTTCGCCGTTGACACTTAACGGAGGATCATTGCAGTTAAGCTCATTATGTGTGGCAGACTCTATGCAACGCTGGTATTTCAACAAGCTGTCGGACGACACCTATAATATATACACAATGCTGAATGGCAAGAAATTAGCGTTGACCGACGACGGTTCATACTACTTGGCAGCCACACCGCTTGATCCGTCAAACAAAGGCCAGCAGTTTAAGGTGGAGAATATTGGCGACAACAGCTATAAGGTGACATCAGCGTCGAGTGGCAAGCTTCTTGATCTTGAAGGAGAGCATTTGGAGATTGGCACAAAAGTGGGATTATGGCAAGCCAGTGCGACGGGAGGAAACGCACATAGGGAATGGAGAATCTTATCCGTGCCATTCACTGCGGTTCCGATGTCTGGTGAGACAACAGCCGACGATATCGCATCAGAGCCGACGCTGGTGTATTCTGCAAACGGAGAAATTATCATAGTATCTTTGTCGGCATCATCATCGATGTATTCCGTCTACAACATCAAAGGACAGATGGTGACAAACGGAGCCATCAAATCCGCAGTCACAAAGATTCCGGTAGAGAAAGGATTCTATGTGGTGAGATGTGGAAATGAAGCGGAGAAGGTGATGGTGAAATGATAAAAGCGGAATGCAAGACGTAACAATGTAATTCTAATTAAAATTCAATCAAAAATTGTATCTTTGCGACATGTCTGTACAAAGACAAAATAGAAAAATTGGTTGATTATGTATGATTTACGTGACATAGTTGAGTATATGGTTATATTGATTGGATCATTTGCCAAAAGATATAATATAAGTGATCAAGAAGCACAAGCTTATTTGAGTCGCTATGGTGCATTGGATATGATCCAAACCCATTATGGAATTATGCATACGCAAAGGTTTGAGGATATGGTGGAAGGATTGACCGTGTTTTGCAAAAGGAATGGAGGGAATCTATCGTGAAGCTGTATCATGGTTCAAATATGGAAATTGAAAAGATAGACTTGTCTTGCTCCAAACCTAATAAGGATTTTGGAAGAGCTTTTTATTTGTCTGATGTCTATGAACAGGCTGTGGAAATGGCAAGATTTAAGTCAGTGTTTCTTGGAGGAAAAGAGGTCGTCACTACATATGAAATAGATGAAACAATCTTTATGGATAAAACATTTAAATTTAAGAAATTTGATGGATATTCAGAAGAATGGGCTCATTTTATATATGAACACAGGAATGATGAACAAGGTCGTACATTGCATGATTTTGATGTCGTATATGGACCAATCGCAAATGATAGGGTTGGTGCTCAGATCAATAATTTTAGGAATGGGTATATTTCTTTTGACACATTCATTGAGAGAATTAAATATATGAAAGGAATTACATTCCAATATGCTTTTTGTACAGAATTGGCAATATCAAAATTAGTAAGAGTATGAATGTGTCAAAACAAGAATTCGATTTTATGGTTCAGTCTGTCACGACGGATTTAATAACCATTCTGACAAAGGAAAAACATCTATCTATCAGTAAAGCGTTTGATATTTTATATCAATCAAAGACCTTTGCGAAACTTCTTGATGCGAACACAGGATTGTATTATCAATCTCCAAGGTATATTTATAGTTATCTTGTAGAAGAAAAAAAGATATGATAGATAGAAAAAGTGTAGATATAAATGTAGTTAAGAATAAAATAATCCCGTGGATGTCCTGCGTCTGCGGGATTTTTTGATATGTATGAACACAAAAGAATGATATTATCTTATTTTTGAACCAATTTGCCCAGCAATCAATAACGAGAAATATAAAATTCAGGAAATTTGATTTTGTATTAGTAGGAACGCTATTCAAACTATGTTTTGTGCTGAGTCTTAGATAATTTATTAAATGAAAGCTTAAAGTAAAAGAAAAACATTATCTTTGTCCCAACAGAGTGAAGCTAGCTTTGCTTTGTCATACATAATATTTCGAGCGTTTACTCGCTTTTGTTTCAATACTCTGAAATTCTGGAAAAATTTCTTTTTACGGTTGAAACACAAGCAACGAGTAGATGCCTACGATGCGTGTATTTGTATCCACCGTGCCCTATCGTCAGGTAGGATACGGATGGATTTATACATAAGCATAAGTGTGGGTATCTCTCTTTGTATTGTCTTACCGTATGGGTTTTCCAGAGCCTCAGAGTATAAGACAAAAAGAAGAGTTGGTTCCCACGCTTATTTTTTATTTTAAATGCTGACATAAATTATAATTAAAAAAAATGAAGAAAAAAATCGTTCTTTCGGGGTTGCTATTGATGACAGCATCTATAGCTTTTGCTTATGGATCTCATTATGATGAGCCATTTACTTTTGCAATCGTTGTATACCTTATATTGGGTATAATGTTTTTTGTCAAGCTGTGGAAAGCTTGTAATAGTATTAACAAACTCAAAAAAAAATACTATGATGTCGACAAGCCGGAAAACATCAGAAAGGAGGTATACAAACTTTATTTGTCAGGAAAGGAAAATGAAGCTTTTGACCTATTGAACAATGCCATATTGGACAAAATGATGAATGACTTTAATGATGGAAATACTACAACTAATTCAGCATTAAAAGCATATTTGAAAATGTACGGACTTATTGGGAAGGAAATGCCTGAGCGTATTAAGAATTTTTCAAGAAAAGAATACAACAAAATAATTTAGACTCTGGTTTTGTTGAGAGGAATCAAGAACAATCCCGTGGATGTCCTGCGTCTGCGGGATTTTTATTCATAACCTATAAGTCCAACAAAAAATATCATTCTGTTGTTGCAAATAAAAATTAGGATTAACTTTGTCGCAAATAAAAACAATTAATAAAACGTTGCCTTAGTTAGGGCAAATAAAATTAGACAACTTAGTAACAGTTCAAGAAATGGAGAAAGAAGAGAAAGCTGTTATGCTGAATCCGTTTTGTGACGAAGGATTCAAGAGAATTTTTGGTGATAAAATCCTGTTGATGGATTTTCTTAACTCTTTTGTAGACACAGAGGCACCTATTGTTGACTTGACATATGAGAACAAGGAACTCGTGCCGGAAGAGAATGACAGAAGATCTATAATTTTTGACTTGTTTTGCAAGTTAGACAATGGCAAGCACGTCATTATCGAAATGCAGAACAAGAGACAAGATTACTTTGTGGAGAGAGCATTGTTTTATCTTTCAAGAGCGATCTCTATGCAAGGAGAAAAAGGAGAGGAGTGGGAGTACGGAATCAACGCAGTCATTGGAGTGTTCATCACGCATTTCAATTTGTTCGACAACAACGACAATAAAGATGTGCTTTGTGAAATGAGATTGATGAACCCCAAAACAAACAAAACGATCAGCGATAAAATACGTGGCTATTTTATACAATTGCCAAAGTTCAAAAAGTCAAACAATGGATGTGCAGACCATTTTGAGGAATGGATCTACAATCTTAAAAATATGGAGCGTATGGGAAATATAGAATTCAAAGATAAAGAGGTGTTCAAGAGGTTGTGGAATCTCTCTAATTGTTCTATGCTTTCTTTTGAAGAACGCAATAAATATGAACGTAGTCTAAAAGCGTACCGCGACTATGTCAACCAAATAAACTACGCAAAAAAAGAGGGTATCGCAGAAGGAAAAGCAGAAGGAAGAGTTGAAGGCAAAGCAGAGGGAAGAGCAGAAGAACGCTTGAAAACCATAACATTGTTAAGGGAGAGTGGAATGAGTGATGAAGAGATCTCATTTCGCTTAAAAATAGATATCGAAGAGTTAAAATCTCTTTGAAAATCCTATTATAATTCATGATATGAGTATGCAGTTTGGGGTTGACGTATGGCAGATTCTAAACAGCATGCTCTTGCTTTCAAAAAGAAGATATTTTTTGATTTCAATTTGTAGGAAGGAAATGTTTTCCTCCGATGCAAAGATAAAGACTAACGTCCAAAACAATCAGCTTCTTAATAAATGTTATATTTAGCATTTTGCATCCTTAATTTAGCATTTTATATAAAGATTGTCCCAAAAAATGAATATATTTGCCAAAATATTGTAAAGTGTAAAAGAATTAAAATATGAAAATAGCGCTTATAGGCTACGGTAAAATGGGCCACATGATTGAAAAGATTGCGAGAGAAAGAGGTCATGAAATCGTATCTATCATTGATATTGACAACCGTGATGATTTGAAAAGCGACGCATTCAAAAGTGCCGACGTCGCTATCGAATTCACTGTTCCTACTACTGCCATCGATAATATCAACGCTTGTTTCGACGCTGGTGTGCCTGTCGTTTGCGGCACCACTGGCTGGACTAAGCAGATCGAGGAGGTAAAGGCTACAATGGCTAAGAAAAACGGCACTCTTTTCTGGAGCTCCAACTACTCCGTAGGTGTGAATATTTTCATGGCTGTCAACAAATATCTGGCTAAGATCATGAACGGATTCTCTCAATATAATGTTGAGATGACGGAGGTTCACCATATCCATAAGCTTGACGCTCCAAGCGGCACAGCAATCACTCTTGCTGAAGGCATTATCGACAACCTCGACAGAAAGAGCGGATGGTCGAAAGAGGTGGAGAATTCTTCTTCGGATATCGCGATCAAGTCAATCCGTGAAGGTGAGGTGCCAGGAATCCACACTATCCGATACGAGTCGGGTGTCGATTCAATTGAGATCACTCACGACGCAAAAAGCCGTGAGGGATTCGCATTAGGTGCTGTCCTTGCCGCTGAGTTCACAGCTGGAAAGAAGGGCTTCTACACTACGGAAGATATGTTTAAATTCTAATTGGAATAAATGTTTGGGTTAGGATCATCAAATAAAGTTTTGGCGTCTTCAAAAAAGAAAGACGACTATATCGGAAAGAAGACGGGCACTCTGGCTGAACGTTTCAAGGATACAGAGAAAGGTGACTTTGTCAAATTTGGTATTCTTGCCGTGATTGTGATATTGTTCACAATATGGACGGGCAATCCTCTGTCGCTTCTTTTCTTGCTTTTCTTCCTTGATGTCTATGTCACTCGCTATGTGGCATGGGATTGGTGGAAGAAATCGGAAAATCCGATTGTAAAGACGGTAGGAAGCTGGGTAGACGCGATCATTTTTGCTTTGGTCGTTGTCTATTTCATCAATCTCTACTTGTTCCAGAACTATGTGATTCCTTCGTCGTCATTGGAGAAATCATTGTTGGTGGGCGACTATCTTTTTGTCAGCAAGTGCAATTATGGCCCACGTTCGCCAATGACTCCACTTTCATTCCCGTTGGCACAGCACACACTTCCAATTTTCAACTGCAAGTCGTATGTTGAGAATCCACAATGGGAATACAAACGTTTGGCCGGATTCGAGGATGTGAAGCTATACGACATCGTGGTGTTCAACTTCCCTGCCGGCGACACAGTTGCCATGAAGGTGCAGAACCCTGACTATTACACACTTACGTCTACTTACGGACGTGACAAAGTGTGGAACGACAAGGAAACATTTGGCGAGATTGTTTGGAGACCAGTGGACAGACGTGAGAATTACGTGAAAAGATGTGTCGGTTTGCCTGGCGACAACCTGTTGATTTCAGACAGAAACCTGTATATCAACGGACAGTTGGTTGAGGCTCCTGAACATATTCAGTTCAACTACTTTGTCGAGACAACCAACGCATTCACTGAAAAAACGTTCCAGTCGCTTGGAGTCAGCAAGTCTGACTACGAATACTCAATGGTATCGACAGACTGGAAACGAATGTTGCAGTATCAGCCAAACGAAGATGGCACCTACAACTTCGTCTACAAATTGCCTTTGACCGCTGCGATGAAAAGTCAGCTGGAGAAGCGTAACGACGTGGTGAGCATCAAGCTTGAGGACGAAAGATTCGGAGGCCGCACATATCCGCAGACAAAAGCGGACAACAAATGGACTCGAGACAACTACGGACCGATTCATATTCCAGCCAAGGGAGAAACTGTCGACCTTAACGCTGACAATATTGATTTGTATGCCCAAATAATCAGAAATTATGAGGGTAATAAACTAGAATACTCTGGCGACAACATAAAAATAAATGGAGAAGCCGCCAGCAAATACACATTCAAAATGGACTACTACTGGATGATGGGAGACAACAGACATAACTCTGCCGATTCCAGATATTGGGGGTTCGTTCCAGAAGACCATATCGTAGGAAAACCAATTTTCATCTGGCTTTCTCTAGATGACGACAAAGAAGGGTTCTTCAACAGACTCCGTACAGAGCGAATCTTCAAACGTATCCATAATGATTGATATGTAGAGACACCACTGTTCCAAATGTAGGTCGACATGAAAAAAGATCGGCCGAAAATGTGAATGACACGCACGTCGATTATAATTATTACACGATAATTATGATGCACGTCCAAATGACACGCACGTCCGAATGACACGCACGTCCGTGCGTCTCTACGAGAATTTTAATTGTATAATTGATAAAACACACTATGACCATGAACATAAAACACATTATCACATTGATTATAGCGATGGTGTTGTCGGCAGGGAACATCATTTCGCAGGTCTCGTATGTGGACACGCCCGTGTTCAAGGTTGGAGAAAAAGCGACTTACGGTGTCTATTTCAATCTTGGATTCATTTCGATGAAGGCTGGAAAGGTGAATTTTGAAGTTGGAGAGGCTGTAGTCAGAGGAGAAGACTGCTATAAACTTACGGTAGACGGCTACACCCAGGGAATGTTTGAAAGATTCTATGTGGTGAGGGACACATTCACGTCTTACATCAGCAAGAAGACTCTTCTACCTGTCTACTATCACGATGGCAAACATGAAGACAGCTATTGGAGCTATTCCACTTATCTTTATACAGACAATGGAAAAAACGACAGCTTGCATGTGAATTTCGAATACATCAAGAGAAAAGGCACTTCCAGAACTGAGTTTAACATCAGCAAGAAGGCATGCGATTTGGTGGCCACTTGCTACAAGATCCGTAATTTAGACGTAGCGTCAATGTCGAGAGGAGACGTTGCCGCATTCTCACTTCTGTTTGAAGATATCGTCTATGAATTGGGTTTGAAGTTCACAGGAAAAGAGAACGTCAAGCTAAAGGACGGAAGCAAATATAGGACATCGGTATTTGTTCCTACCCTTATCAAGGGAGACCTTTTCAAGAATGACGAGGATTTGAAAGTCTACGTGGCTGACGACGACAATCATTACCCAGTGTATGTCGAGGCAAGCCTAAAGATGGGAAAAGCCGTAGCGTCTCTTGAAAGCATCACAGGAACAAAATACGAATTGTCGGGCAAAAAGAAGAAGTGATAATGTTGCCAATCATGAGAAACACACTAGACAATCAACACGCAAAAAAGGATTTAATATAGGATGGCGAAAATATTAGTAGTTGACGACGAGAGGAGTATCCGAAACTCAATGAAGGAAGTTCTTGAATTTGAAGGACACGTGGTGACTCTCGCGGAAGACGGAGAAACTGGATTGAAGGAGGCTGAAAAAGAGCAGTTCGACCTTGTGTTTTCGGACATCAAGATGCCGAAGATGGATGGAATCGAACTACTAGCCAAAATGCGTCAGTTGCAGCCGTCTACAAAAATGATTTTGATTTCAGGACACGGCACTATTGAGACTGCCGTACAATGTATGAGAAACGGAGCCTTCGACTTCATTGAGAAGCCGATGAACCTTAATCGTCTGCTTCAGGCGGTGAAAGAGGCGATGTCGAGCAACAGCGCAGAAAGTAGCAATCTTCGTGCCGCCATTTCAAACGGGGTGAAAAAAGCAACTGGTGGTGTGGTGGACGACCGTGAGATGGTAGGTCAGAGCGAACAGATCAACCATCTTCGCGCGTTGATCGACAGAGTGGCACCGACAGACGCCAGAATTCTCATCACAGGAGAGAACGGAACTGGTAAGGAGGTTGTTGCTCATCAGATATACGCCAGAAGTGCCAGGGCAAACAAACCATTCATTGAGGTGAACTGCGCGGCTATTCCGTCGGAACTGATTGAGAGCGAACTTTTCGGACATGAGAAGGGAGCATTCACGTCGGCATTGAAGCAGAGAATAGGCAAATTCGAACAAGCGGACGGAGGCACACTATTCCTCGACGAGATAGGCGATATGAGTCTTGCCGCACAAACAAAAGTGTTGCGAGTGCTTCAGGAAGGCGTGCTGACAAGAGTGGGCGGAGACAAAGCGATAAAAGTAGACGTGAGAGTGATTGCGGCTACCAATAAGAACCTCAAGCAGGAGATTGAGAAGGGAAACTTCAGGGAAGATCTCTATCATCGTTTGAGCGTCATTCCTTTGTGTGTGCCGCCATTGAGAGAGAGAAAAGATGACATACCTTTGCTTGTGGAATACTTCATCAACAAGTATGACTCGGCTACAGGCCAGAAACACAAGTTTGAGAAAGGCGCGATGACACATCTGCAGTCGTTTGAGTGGAACGGAAATATCCGAGAATTGAAGAACGTGGTGGAGCGACTCGCCATCTTGTGTAACGATGCGATTACAGAAGAAGACGTGAAGAACTACGCAAGGCCAGTCTTTTTATAGCAAAAAACGGCGGTAAATAGGTGTTGTTTGACACTTTCACGTTGTTTTTATGCCTATTTCTAGTGCTAATGAGCATAAAGTTTTTATATTTGTATGCCCGAAATTGGATTTATAATCTTGAAATTGGGTTTAATTTAGGAAATTTAAAATTAATATAATTAAACATGGATTTTGGACATTTTGACGATGCGAACCGTGAGTTCGTCATCACCAATCCCGCAACCCCATTCCCTTGGATCAACTACCTAGGAAATGAGGACTTTTTTGGTTTGATCTCAAACACAGGCGGCGGTTATAATTTCTACAAGGACGCTAAGTTCCGTCGTATCACTCGTTACCGTTACAATGGAGTCCCTATGGACAACGGTGGTCGTTACTTCTACATCAACGACAATGGTACAGTGTGGAACCCAGGATGGAAGCCTTGCAAGACTCCGCTTGATTCATACGAGTGCCGCCATGGTATGAACTACACTCGCATCACTGGTTCAAAGAACGGTATCGAGGCATCAGTATTGTTCTTCGTGCCATTGAAGACATGGGCTGAGGTTCAGAAGGTAACTCTAAAGAACACTACTACTTACACAAAGAAGATCAAGCTATTCTCTTTCGCAGAGTGGTGTTTGTGGAACGCAGCTACAGATATGGAGAACTTCCAGCGTAACTGGTCTACAGGAGAGGTTGAGATCGACGGTAGCGTCATCTACCACAAGACAGAGTATAAAGAGCGTCGTGATCACTACGCATATTACGCAGTGACAAATGCGAAAATCGACGGTTATGATACAGACCGTGAGTCGTTCATCGGTCTTTACAATGAGTTCGCTGATCCACAGTGTGTAATGGCAGGAAAGCCAGGCAACTCATTGGCACACGGTTGGTCGCCAATTGCGTCTCACTACATCGAGGTTGAGCTTAAGCCAGGTGAGAGCAAAGACTACATCTTCGTTCTAGGATATGTTGAGAACAAGCTAGAGGAGAAATTCTGCAAGGAGGACATCGCACGCAAGAAGAGCGGAGAGTTGATTTCTTCTCAGGATTCAGACGTCACACTAGTAAACAAGACAAAGGCAAAAGAGCTTATCAAGCGCTTCTCTACAGTGGCTGCTGTTGACGCTGCATTTGCAGAGTTGGCTAACTTGTGGGATATCTTGCTTGACAAGTACGCAGTTAAGTCTGACGACGAGAAGCTTAACCGTATGGTTAACATCTGGAGCCAGTACCAGTGTATGATCACATTCAACTTCTCTCGTTCAGCATCATTCTTCGAGAGTGGTGTTGGTCGTGGTATGGGATTCCGTGACTCTAACCAGGACTTGGTTGGATTCGTTCACCAGATACCATCACGTGCCCGCGAGCGTATAATTGACATCGCGTCTACACAGTTCCCAGACGGAGGATGCTACCACCAGTACCAGCCACTTACAAAGCACGGAAACAATGACATCGGCGGTGGATTCAACGATGACCCATGCTGGTTGATCTTCGGTACAGTGGCATACGTTAAGGAGTCTGGCGACTTCTCTATCCTTAAGGAGCCAGTTCCATTCGACAACAAGCCAGGTACAGAGGTTTCATTGTTTGAGCACTTGAAGATATCTTTCAACCACGTTGTGAACAATCTTGGACCTCACATGTTGCCGCTAATCGGTCGTGCCGACTGGAACGACTGCTTGAACTTGAACTGTTTCTCATGGGATCCAAACGAGTCATTCCAGACAACAGAGAACAATTCGGTAGGTTCAAAGGCAGAGTCTCTAATGATCGCTGGTTTGTTCGTTGTGACAGGAAAGGATTATGTAGAGCTATGTAAGGAGATCGGAGAGACAGCTGAGGCAGAGCGTGCACAGAAGTGCATCGACTCAATGGTAGAGGCAGTCAAGAAGCACGGTTGGGACGGAGAATGGTATCTACGTGCATACGACTTCTATGGAAACAAGATCGGATCTAAGGAGTGTGAGGAAGGAAAGATCTTCATCGAGTCACAAGGATTCTGTACAATGGCAGGTATCGGACTTGAGGAAGGAATGGTTGACAAGGCTATCGACTCATGTAAGAAGTATCTTGACTGTGAGCACGGTATGGTACTTAACAACCCTGCATTCACAACATACCATGTTGAGATGGGTGAGATTTCTTCATATCCTGCAGGATACAAGGAGAACGCAGGTATCTTCTGTCACAACAACCCATGGGTTATCATCGGTGAGACAGTAGCCGGACGTGGTAACGACGCTTGGGAGTTGTTCCGCAAGATCAGCCCAATGTACTTGAAGGATCAGGCACTTCACAAGGTAGAGCCATACGTAAACTGCCAGATGGTTGCAGGTAAGGATGCTGCTAAGCCAGGTGAGGGTAAGAACTCATGGTTGACAGGTACAGCTGCTTGGATGTGGTTGACAGTCAGCCAGTACTTGCTAGGTGTTAAGCCTTCATACAAAGGTTTGGAGATCAATCCATGTCTACCATCAGACATGAAGGGTTACACAGTTAACCGTAAGTTCCGTGATGCAGATTACGTCATCAAGGTAACTAACTCAGGAGCACAGAAGGGTGTTAAGAAGTTGATCGTTAACGGTAAGGAAATTGCCGGTAACATCGTTCCTATGCAGCCAGCTGGTTCTAAGACAGTTGTTGAAGTAGAGATGTAATACATCTTCATAAAAAACAAGGGGAGTTTTAGGCTCCCCTTGTTCCTATTTTAGTCATTCATAAAAGGGAGTAATATGAGAAGACTGATATTCGCATTGGCAATGTTAACTGCCACATTGATGTCATGTAGCGTGCAGACGGCAGAGAAAAAAGCATCCGCAGTAGCGGTCGACACCACGCCTCCATTGAAAAGATATGGTGCGTTGCAAGTAAAAGGATTGCAACTATGTGACAAAGAAGGAAATCCTGTTCAGTTGGCAGGATTAAGCACTATGGGCTACCAATGGTATGGCCAGTGCTATACAAAAGAGTCTATCACTAAGATGGTGAAAGACTGGCATATTAGTGTACTTCGTTTAGCGATGTACGTAGAAGAGGGAGGATACAACTACAAGCCCGAAATCAGAGAGGAGATGTGTAATCTTATCGACATCTGTGAAGAACTTGGAATTTATTGTATAATGGACTGGCATATCCTGACTCCAGGCAACCCTCTAGACCCACGATATTCGAAAGCAGAGGATTTCTTCAAATATATGGCAAAGCGTAATGCCAACAAGCAAAACGTGTTGTATGAGATATGCAATGAGCCGAACGGTTCGACTGTAACATGGGACACAATCGCTGTTTATGCCAACAAAATCATTCCGGTCATTCATGCGGCATACGATAGTGTAGGAGCACCGCATCCTATCATTGTTGTCGGCACACCTCAGTGGTGCCAGTTGGTGGATGCACCAATTAAAGAGGGTAGATATCAAGGTAACGGAAAAGATTTGGACGCATATCTGCCAGACCGTGACGCCCGTTTGAAGTACGATAATATAATGTATGCTTTCCATTTTTACGCAGCGTCTCACAACGAAGGATTTGAGAAAGACGGAAAGCCACACTATTATGATATGTACTCATATTTATATGACGTTCTTGGCCGTCTTCCTGTGTTCTGTACAGAATTTGGATGTGTGGAAGCATGGGGCGGTGGCGACGAAGATTTCGACCGCACAGACAAATGGTTGCACATGTTGTCGGGAAACAATGCGGGAAAACAAACCGTCAGCTTCTGCAATTGGAGTTTCTGCGACAAGGAAGAGACAGCATCCATTCTACAGCCAGGCTCGTGCAAAGCTAATGAATGGGATCGAAGAACACCGTCAGGAGAGTATTTGAAAAGAGTGTTGAGTGTTATCAACTGGGGAGCGCAAGACACAACGGTGTTGAAGAGAACTAACATTTACATTAAAAAGTAAAATAAGTAATAAATATAAAATACCTAAAAACACAATTTATTATGGCTTTAATTGACCAAAACAATCACAAGCTATCCATATTGGAGAAATGCGCGTATGGAGCAGGTGATATGGCATGCAATCTCTTCTGGGGATTGATTTGTATTGCTTCTGCATTTTACACTGAGTATTTCGGCTTGGAGGCTGGAGTAGTTGCAACAATGATGTTGGTAGTTGCATGTATTGATATTGCGTTCGACGTAGTTATCGGTGCAGTCGCAGATAGACACAAGACTAAGTGGGGACGTTTCCGTCCTTGGATTCTTTTTGGTGTTGTTCCATTCTGTATCATTGGTGTTGTCACATTCACAACTCCAGAGTTTGACACAACAGCAAAGACAGTATATGCTTACATCACCTTCCTATTGATGCGTTTGATGTATTCAGTTGTAAATGTACCTTACGGTGCGTTGATGGGTGTGATGAGCGCGGATTCAGATGAACGTGACAAGGTATCTGCATTCCGTAATATCGGAGCACAGATCGGTTGTATGGTCAGCTACGGTTTCGTGTTCACAATCGTACGTTTTATCATGGATTCCATGAATGTTAACGGACAGAAAGCATTCTCAACAACAGCTCTTATTTACGCTACAGCAGCATTCATCCTTTTGATGATCACATTCTTGTTTACAAGAGAGCGTGTAGAGCCAGCAGCTCAGGAGCAGTCTAATTTGTCACAGGACCTTAAGGATTTGGGAGCAAACAAGCCTTGGATCATGTTGACAATTGCAAACATATCAATGTTGTTCTTTGTATTCGTACACAACGGTTTGATCGCATACTATGCTAAATACTATCTTGCTGACAGCTATGATACAGTTAACGACGTTGCAGTGTTCAACGCAACATTGTTCGGATTCCAGCTTAACTGGGAGACAATCTCAACAATTCTATTGAGTATGGGATCTATCCTTACAATCATTGGTACAATGCTTATCCGTCCAATCGCATCTAAGTTTGGCAAGAAACCAACATGGATTGGATGTTTCGTGTTGGCATCAGTATGTTCAATTATGTTGTTGTTCATCGACCGTACAAACATCGGTATGGTTTTGTTGTTCAACCTTTTATTCTCTTTGACAATCGGACCTTCAGGCTACATGGTATGGAGTATGTATGCCGACGTTGCAGATAACGCAGAGGTTGAGACAGGACGTCGTGCTACTGGTTTGATCTACTCTTCTGCCACAATGGCTCAGAAACTTGGTCAGGCTGTTGCAAACTCACTTCCAATCTATTGTTTGGCTGCAGTTGGTTTTGTCGCAAACACACAGCTTTCTGCTGAGACAATCGACTCTATCAAGACAATATACACTCTTGCACCAGTAGTTGGTGGTGTAGTTGGTATCATTGCATTGTGTTTCTACACAATCGACGAGGATAAGGTAAAATCAAACTCAGAGAAACTTGCTCAGATGAAGGCAAACAATGGTTCTGATGTCGCTGCTCAATAACGACATTGATTTAATAGACATATTAGGAGACGCGAGAATTTGCGTCTCCTTTTTTTCTTTTTATCCGTAAATGGTTTTGTCCGATAAGGTTTTTGAAGAGATTTTTGCGTATTTTCCCTTAATTCGTCTATTTTTTAAGATTTTTTAGCATTTTTTAGCAATATCATAAAACATCATAATGTTGTTTTTGTGTATTTTTGTTTTGCGAAATATAAAACAGGTTGTTCATGTTTATTTGTGTTTTGCGAAATATAAAATAGTTTGTATATGAAACGACTTTATGGCATATTAATAGCATTCCTTATCAGTTTCAATTTCACAAGCTGTATGGAATCAACCTTGGAAGCCAATGCTTTCAAGGCTTTACGTCCTGCCATTAAAGATCCTTCTAGTTATAAACTGATCTCAATAGAGGCAGTAGATTCGCTCACTGAGTATGACAATATTTACAACGCAATTCAACAGCACGTACACATGCAAGAGATGACATTGTCGTTGATTGATGATGAGTTTCAAAGTGCTGAGGGCAAAGCTGATATATCTGATGAACTGAAAAAGATAGATCAGTACTTTATTGATATCAGGACTGATAGTGCTTTAATTTCCTTTTTGGATAGGAAACTTGGAGTGGCAAGCAAAATGCGCGTTTGTGCCATCAAATATGCTTATCGTTTCCGTTATCTTAATGATGCAGGATTAATGTCTCCCGGAATGTTTTATTTCTGGGCAAAACCAGATGACACAGTGATTCAGATGACAGAAAAAGAGGAAAATCTTGATCCCGCTCCAGTGTCAATTCCTGGATATGAGGAATTGATGGATGAAGCAATACAAATGGCTATCTTAAAGAAGGATTCAATCGAAGCAAGTTTTGAAAATTGAATGTAAGATTTGATTCCGCCTTTATAAACTAAATTGCAAGACTCAACCAAACCTAAACCAACGTCGGCAAACTACATTCTAAAATCAGAGACTTTCAGCAAAAATCGGAATATTCCGCAATGTATACGTTTTGTTTATGAGAATCAAGGTTCATTAACCAATTCTCCAAAATTAAATGACGAACCCTCATACTTGTAAACATGAAAAGATTATATTTGTAGACAAATATATCTGCAAAAGAATCTATAGAGTAACGTTAGAAACAATTATTACATAATAAACATGAAGATTAAAAAAGGAAAACGATTGATCGCTGGTCTGGCTTTTATAGGCTTGACTATAGCGCAATCAGACGTGGTGGCAGCCAACTGTTACGACACATCAGTTTACATTAAAACAGAGATCAACTCAGGTAATCCATCGTATCCATTCCCTCAGTTCTTGGAATACAAAGAGGGTAAAACTCTTGCAAAATATAATGCGGAGGGTGTGACTCATGCTGATATGGAAAAGACAATGCGTGAGGCTTATCAGATAATGAGTCACCGTTGTAGGTATGAAGATACCCTTTGCGGAGTGCCTTACATTACATTTAACAATTTTGAAAAGCATGAAGGCCTGGATCAAGGAGGTGCCGCGTTCTGTACAGAAGGCGACGGCTATATGCTATTAGCCTCTGCCATTTTTGCCGACCAACCCACATTTAATGGGTTATGGATGTGGATTCACGATAACAGAATTCCTAAAGTTAAAAGATATTCAGACGGAGAAATACTTTTCCCTAATTTTGAATATAACCCTGGTTTAGCCTCTTGGGATGCTAATGGTGAAAATGGCACAGATTTTTTGGGAGGTTCCGCTACTGATGGAGATGAAGATATAGCATTGGCATTGTTGATCGCATACAAGCAGTGGGGAGATACCATGATGCAAAATGGCAAACCTGTGACTGATTTTAATGGCAACCCTATTTCTTACAGACAAATGGCGAAGGATTATCTTTCAGCGTTTGTTGATACATTTATGATTACTGAAATCAATTCTGACGGATCTATTTCTCGATATGGACATTCAAGTGGAAATATAGGAATAGATGGATATGTAACCATGGGAAACAAAGGAGGAGAAATAACGACATGGAGATCAACACAAAAAGATTATCCTGACATTACACCTTACACTATTTTGGGTAATTATAATGGATTCTTTGATTATATGGCTCCAGCCTATTATCATGAGTTTGCCAAGTGGCTCGAAGAGGAAGGAGAAGGAACAGACTGGCAAATTAATCAGTATAAGCGAGGAGAGGCTTCTTCAGATTGGTTGATGGGCGAGGCTTACAAACAAGGGCTAATCCCTTCAATCGGTCAATTTTATTTCGACGAAGATGAGACTAAAGTGATCTTTAAAAATTTTAGTGAGGGCGAAGATTTCCGAGCTGCATGGCGTACTATCCTGAATTATTTATGGCATGGCAATCCCAAAACGACATGGAATCCAACGACTCATCAAATCGATTCTGTTGGAAATACATTCCAGTATGACATGGCTGTCCGTTATGCGGAATTTATGAAAAGACCCAAAATAGACTCAAAAGGAAACGATTGTGGAAAACTTGGACCAAGTCCAGATCCTAGGAGTTTGAACTGGTTTGGCCCGACCCAAATAAAGATGTGTTATAACATGGATGGCACGACGGGGCCTTACTTTGCAAATTATGCTTTAGGTTGCACAGCACCATCAGTAGTGGCTTTAGGTGATGAAGAATTATTAGGTGATATTTATCGTGAATGCGAACTAAGATGGGATGCTATTTGTTTTGAAAATGATATGACTGACGATGAACGTAATCTCAATGCCACTGCAAAGTATTTCCATGGTTGGTTCCGTACCTTAGGTATGTTGGTGACATCTGGAAATCTTGCCGCACCGGCAGATATGAAACCAAGCGCCAATGTCAAGGTGTATATGTCTGTTGATAAGACTTTCGCTTACAAAGGTGACAGCATAACTTATGGTGTCCAACTTCGTAACTATGGTTCTGCAGACGCAAAAGATGCTGTTGTCACAACCAAATTGGATTCCGACTATGAATTTGTCAGTGCGACAAAGGGTGGCTCATATAATGCGGCAAACCATTCCATCACATGGAATATCAGCAATATCCCTGGCTTTAAGACTGGAGAATTAGAAGCGACGATGGACAGCGTCTCTTTCGTGGTGAAGGTGAAGAATACAGAACATAATAAAGTAGGCTTGACAAGTACGGTAAGCGGATCCAATTTTGAAAATTGGGTGAGCAATGCCTACCCTAACAACGCCACTTATACTATGGAGCGAAACGAAGTGGATATCCTCGACAATCCTCTTACTCTTGTAAAGAATCTTGATACTACCGATGTCTCTGTGAATGACACTGTTGAATGCACTATAAAAATAGCGAGCAATGAGGTAGAATGGCTAAACGGTGGCCGTGATAATGTACGTCTATCATACGGAAACTATCTCCTTGAAAATGGATTTAATCTTTTTCAATTCTTCAAATTCTGGCATGACGCACCTGAAGCCTATATCAATATGGGCAACTACCGTGTGTCTTACTATCTCAACGATACATGCGGGTTAGTTTCTGATAAAAATCAAGAAGGACTTATCTGCAGATTGGACAATGAAAATGATGCCTTAAAATATGGTTATCTCGAAGATGGAAATGGAATGGAATTTACGATGGAAGATATCCCTACTGGAGAAAATGAAAATAGAATGTGGAACAAACGTATTATTATGAATTTCCCTAATATTCTCACTGCCACCACATCCCACTTGGAAAATGCAAATAATTCAAAATATATGATACACAAAGGAGTATGGGTTCCTGGCTTATATAGAACTTCAATGAAAAAGAATCCTTTTCCAATACAAGATAATGCCATGGCTGAAATGTTAGCAGACGACTGGTCTTTCTCAGATAGTGTTGCAACAAAGTATCTTGATGGTCAATATGAGAAATTCACTCCAATCACCCCAGGATGGTATAATGAGGAGACTTTGGGAGACGAAATCACTAATTATGTTCGCCATACTTGTGACGACGACGTTACTGGATTCAGCCGTATTGTAGTAGAAGAGTGGGATGGCTATACATGGCGTAGAATTCAGGGTAGAGGTCCAGTTAGTGGAGAGAAGTTTAATAATCTGGTTTTGACTGACCAATTGCCTAAGGGTCTTGAATTTATCAGTCAATCAGACGAAAGTGGACTTTCTATTAAGGAGGAAAACGGAAAACTTAGCGTGAAGATTCCTGAATACAGAACAGGAAAAGATATCGTGCTTAAGTATCTTTGCAGGGTTGTGGAGAACTCTGGTTCTAATGTGATTGAGACCGGATCAGCAAGTCTGGTGGCAAACAATAGCACTATAGAATCTAACGCACCTAAATTGACTGTGCTCATTACAGATGTCAACAATGTTAAGGTTGACCAAAATGAATTGGTTGATGTCTATAATGCCAACGGTGCTCTTTTGAGAAGACAGGTAGAATACAAGGATGCTTTGATTGGTCTTCAGCCAGGTGTTTACATGGTAAATGGTGTCAAGACTATCGTGAAGTAATTTCAAAGTTCACAAACAATAATAAAGGCATGCCGATAAAGCATGCCTTTATTGTTTTATTCTGTTTATAGTTGATTAGATCACCTCTATTCCTTGCTTTTTACAAAGTTCAAGACCAATGCCTCCTAGTTTGAACTTTTGGATCTTGCCTGAACCAGTCAGAGGAAACTGATCGATGAAGAAAACATATTTAGGTATCTTGAATCTGGCAATCTTACCCTTGCAGTAATCCACCACGTCTTCTTCCTTGATGTCCGCACCGTCGTGCTTGATGATAAACGCTCCTACTTGCTCACCATATTTCTTGCTTGGAATACCAGCCACCTGGACATCTCTGATGCCCGGCATACTCAATAGATACTCCTCTATCTCGCGTGGGTAGATATTCTCTCCTCCACGAATAATCATATCTTTAATACGTCCGGTGATACGATAGTAGCCGTCTTCATCCTTGATACCAAGGTCGCCAGAATGAAGGAATCCGTTGGCGTCGATTGTCTCTTTTGTCGCCTCTTCATTCTTATAGTATCCCTTCATCACGTTGTATCCTCGGCAGCACATCTCTCCTTGCTCTCCGATCTCACACTCTTTTCCAGTCTCGGTGTTGATCACCTTTACCTCCACTTCCGGATAATCCACACCTACAGTTGTGCATCGCTTCTCGAATGTGTCTCTGATATTTGTATGCGACATTCCCGGAGACGTCTCTGTAAGTCCATAAACAGATGTCATAGTCATGAACATCTCCTTCTCCACACGTTTCATCAGCTCCACAGGACAAAGGGCTCCTGCCATGATGCCTGTACGTAGGCTTGTGAGGTCGAACATGCTGAACATTGGATGGTTGAGCTCTGCGATAAACATTGTAGGGACTCCATATAGCACCGTGCATCGCTCTTTATGTACAGATGCTAAGACAATCAACGGATCAAACTTCTCCACCATCACCATTGTGGCTCCGTGAGTAAGGCACGCCATTGTGGCTAACACCACTCCAAAACAGTGGAACAGAGGTACACAAGTGCAGAGTTTGTCGTTCTGAGTAAACTCCATCTGTTCTCCTGTAGCAAAACCGTTGTTGGTGATATTGTGATGAGTCAGCATAACTCCCTTTGGAAAACCTGTCGTACCTGAAGTATACTGCATGTTGACAACGTCATGACACTTCACATTTGAGCGAGCCGCACTCAATTCGTCGTCTGAAGACATCTCACCCAAAAGCATCAATTCCTGGGTGCTATACATTCCACGATGTTTTTCATAGCCTATATACACCACCGTCTTCAACAGAGGGAATTTATCGCTCTTAATATGGCCTCTCTGCGACGTTTTTAATTCAGGCAACATTGTGTATGTCATATCCACAAAATCGGATTCCCAAGTGCCATCAATTATAAACAATGCGTTTAGATCCGCATTCTGACAAAGATATTCAAGTTCGTTCTGCTTGTAGTTAGTGTTGACAGTGACTGCAATGGCTCCAATCTTGGCACACGCATAAAGAATAATCAGCCAGTCGGGGACATTTGTCGCCCAGATGCCGACGTGGTGACCGGGTTTAATTCCTACTGCCAACATTCCTTTTGCCATATTATTGACGCGGGTGTCAGTCTCTTTCCATGTCAATCGGAAATCTCTGTCGGAGTAGACGATGCATTCCCTGTCTGGAGTCTCATTAGCCCATTTCTCCAGCCAGTCGGCAATCGTATTGTCAGAAAGTATAGATGGTGCCATAATATTAATTGATTGGAGAGTATAACACTGCTAATAATTTCACTGAACCACCATTTTTAGCCTTGACGCAGTGTGACACAACAGAGTCAAAATATAGGCTGTCTCCCTTTTCCAAAGAATAAGTTTGGTTGCCATATACAACTTCCGCACTACCCTCCAGCACATATATTAATTCCTCTCCTTCGTGGCTCGACATTATTTTATTGTCGTTGCTCTTTATTTCAACAATGAACGGATTAATGCTACAGTTGTTCTTTCCATGAGTTAGCGAACTATAGTTTACAAAATCTGGATGCGAAGCTTTCCCATTGCTGAAATTTGTGGAATTATGAACCTCACCGGCTTTTGTCAACACAGGTCCGGATATGTTGTCGACTTCCAATAATGTGTCGACACGCAATCCCAACGCTCGCGATAATTTTATGATGACCGAGGATGACGGTGCCTCATCTCCTTTTTCTACGGTAGATATCACTTCCGCACCAATTCCACTTCTCTCAGCCAATTCGTCTATGCTCAGATTTTTCTGTTCTCTGAACTGTTTGATTTTGTCGTTAATTAAACCCATGTCGCTATATGTCTTGTCTTAAAAACGAATTTGTTTGTTCAAATTTTCGCTTTTTTGACATTGTTCTGTTTTTCTTTTCAATTCTTCAATTTTTCATCTTTCGATGACTTTACAAACTTACTTTTTAGGATTTATAAAAAAAGCATTTAATCATTTTTTTTTGAGGGGCATACATATCAATTTTTGATTTTTTTCGATGCTTTGCACATATCTTTTTTCTTTGTGCAAAAAATATTGCACACTTAATTGCCGTTTGTGCGGTTTTCATTTTTTCGCTTTTTTTGTGCAAATTTTCTCCTTTGCACATTTTAAATTAAAATGAGCGGACGACAGAACAAAATGCAGTTTCCAGCATAAATATTATTATGAACGACTGTTGTGTCAAACAACAATAAAGGAGGCGACAAAATTGCCGTCTCCTTTATTCAATATTCGGTCAACAAAATTACTTTCCGAAATATCTGTTGTATAGTCCGCGGAATCCCTGTCCGTGACGAGCTTCATCCTTGGCCATCTCATGTACTGTGTCGTGGATAGCGTCAAGATTCTGAGCCTTTGCGTTCTTTGCGATACGGAACTTGTCTTCACAAGCACCAGCCTCAGCATTCATTCTCTTCTCAAGATTTGTCTTTGTGTCCCAAACGACATCGCCAAGAAGTTCTGCAAACTTAGCCGCATGCTCAGCCTCCTCAAATGCGTAACGCTTGAATGCCTCAGCAATTTCTGGATAGCCCTCACGATCAGCCTGACGGCTCATTGCCAAATACATACCAACCTCTGTGCACTCCCCATTGAAATGTGCGTTAAGGTCTTTGATCATCTCTGGATCACAACCCTTTGCAACTCCCAACTCATGCTCTGTCGCATAGTTGACCTCTGCACTCTCGTCAAGCTCCTTAAATTTGCTTGCTGGAACCTTACACTGTGGGCATCTTTCTGGTGCACTGTCACCCTCGTGGACGTATCCACATACTGTACAAATGAACTTTGCCATAAATAATTTGTTTTAGTTTTGTTTTGTTTGTTTTCCTTATTGCGGAGGTTGGTGCACTACTTATGCAATCCGCAGTTATAATTTCTAATTTTATTTAAGCCAACACCTCTTTTGCCAATGCAACAAGGCTGTCTTCTTGTTCTGCCTTCAAAGCCGACTTGATAGTCACCACAGTGTCGCAGATCTTGATCTCTTTCATCGACTCGAGTGCTGCCTTCATTAGTTTGCCCGACATTGGTGCCCAGGTGCCATTTTCAATTATTCCTACTGTACGTTTCTGATAGTTCTTGCTCTTCAAATGTGAAAGGAAGCTCTCCATTGGTGGAAAGAGTCCACCATCGTAAGTAGGTGCGGCGATAATCATTCTGCCATATCTGAATGCGTCTTCTATCACTTCTGCTTCGTCATCACGGCTAAGATCGCTCACCACAACTTTCTTTGCTCCCAGTTTCTCAAGGATCGACGCGATTTTTTCTGCGGCTTTTCTTGTGTTGCCATGGATCGACGCGAATGCTACCAACACTCCTTCACTCTCTACACCGTAAGAGCTCCATGTGTTGTAAAGGTCGAGATAGTATCCAAGATTCTCTTTCAACACTGGTCCGTGAAGTGGAGCTATCGTCTTGATATCAAGAGCAGCAGCCTTCTTCAGCAACGACTGCACCTGCACTCCATATTTACCACAGATATTGAAATAGTAGCGTCTTGCCTCACATGCCCAATCGCCATCGTATTTTGATATTGCTCCAAACTTTCCGAATGCGTCGGCAGCAAACAACACTTTCTCACTGCTTTCGTATGCCACCATCACTTCTGGCCAATGTACCATAGGAGCGCATACAAATGTCAAATTGTGCTCTCCAAGGCTCAACGACTCACCGTCTTTCACCTCTACTTTTCTGCCTTCAAGATTGACATCGAAGAATTGTGCCATATAGGTGAAGGTCTTTGCATTACCCACCACTTTCGCAGTCGGGAATGTCTCCATAGCCTTCATCATCGATCCTGCGTGATCTGGCTCCATATGCAAGCATACAATATAGTCAAGGCTCTTGTTTCCCAATGTCGCCTTAACATTGTTGATCCACTCGTCTGTTTTTCTTGCGTCAACAGTGTCCATGACTGCTGTCTTTTCATCAAGAATAACGTATGAGTTGTAAGACATGCCTTCTGGCACTACATATTGGCTTTCGAACAAATCTATATCCAAATCGTCTACACCAACATATTTGATTTTATCTGAAACATTCATCATAATCTATGTTTTGTTTTATTTTTCTGTTTTTTGTCACTCCTCATAAAGAATAGAGGGTGGAAATATAAAATAAATTGTTAATTTTCAACGTCTAAATAGCCGACAAGACTGTTTTTTTGTAAATTTCAAGATGTAATATTCAGTTCTCAATCGAATAAATCCGACGTTGTCACAAATTTACATTGATTTTAATTCCTTACAAATTATTTCTTAGTTTTTTTGTCGCTGATAATATTTCTCTAAAACTTTTAGAAAGAGAAAAAAGGGATAAAAAACAAAGAAAAGTCAACTGTGTATATGTGTGCGCGTATTGTGTTTTTATGGTTTTCCGCCACAATATATGTTGTGTCTTACACACACATTTTCACATATCCATTACGGATATTTTATGCTCCCGGTTTTTTACTTTTCAAAACCTTGACATATAAATATATAGTGATAGCTGCGACTGGTACCTGGACCAAAAGCAACATAGTCAATGCCTCTCCACTCATATTTAATCCTCCTCAATTCTTAATTGTTGTTTCTTATTTTTCTTATCTGCGAAATATATCATCACGCACAGTATCACAAGACATAGCAACAAAGATATACGTGTGATATCGATATACATCACGTCATTGTAGACTGTGCCTTCGCTAAGAGCAGTTCCCTGCTCCACATTGTCACCCACGTTTACCACAGGAGTTGTGCCTTCTGGCAGAGCCACAGTTTTGACAGTCTCTCCACAATTGATTTCGACAGCGTTGTCCGTCACTCCCGTCACCTGACCTACAAAATCAGAATAATAGTAGTTTGACACCCAAGATGAGTTGGCTCCTATTCCTTTATGCGTCAACTCTCCAATAATTGAAGAATTGTCGACTTCCCAACCGGACAATGATATCTGGCTCCAGTCGTCATTTTTAGGTTTGATTAGCGCTGTGATAAATATCAGGATCATCATCACAGGAGTGACATATCTAAGGATGAATTTGAAGATTTTTGGGAGCTGCATTTCCGCACCGTAGTGTATAATACGCCAACCTTTATCAATTCCCATCACCCAAGAGAACATCACTGCCTCAATCATACCGAAGAAAAACAGAGCGAATGTGCCAGCCCAGAAGTCATATTGGTCGAACACACCTTTGTCGAAGAAAAGAACCGTCGGCAAAGCGAGGAATAACAGAATAATACCGTAGATCCACGACGCTTTCTTTTGACTCCACTTGTAGTTGTCGGTGAAGAAGGTTACCATCGGCGTTGAGATGGCTAGCGACGACGTTACAGCCGAGAAGAAAAGCAGTCCGAAGAAGGCTAATCCAGCCAATGCGGAAAGCACTGGACCCCACTGGGCAAACAAGTATGGCAACGTCTTAAAACCAAGACTGAATCCACCGGATTGAGTCATCTCAAGGACCGCTGGCACACCAAAATATCCCACTGCGATCGGGAATATGATAGCACTACCGAGGACCACCTCTGTAAACTCGTTGGTGAATCCGGCAGTGAGCGAGTTCAGAACTATATCGTCATGCTTCTTGATATACGACGCGTAACATTGTATACAGCCCATTCCAAGCGACATGGTGAAGAACACCTGACCTCCGGCGGCAAGCCACACCTTAGGATTAGTCAGAGAATCAAACTGCGGATTCCACAGATAGTTGAATCCATCCATGCTTCCAAACGTAGCCCCCGCGTCGCCTTTATCGAGAGTGTAGGCTCTCACTACAAGGAATATTCCGAAAAGCAACAACATCGGCATAGCCACTTTCGCAACCTTCTCAATTCCGTCTTTGATGCCTTTGGCAAGAATCCAAACATTGAATATTACGCACACTATGAAGCAAATCATTGTGTCGTGAGGAAGGAATGATGTGGAGACGCCAAGATCGAGATATTTGCCGAAGAAACTGGCAACCTCGTTTTCCGTCATTCCCATAAAAGTGCCGCAGACAGAGTGAATGGCATAAGATAGAGTCCAACTTTCAATGTAGACGTAGTAGGCACATATGATTGTACTGCAGAAAATCCCCATCGAGCCAAAATATTTCCATATTGGATGACGGTGAGCTGTCTGCAGAATCATAGGTGGGGAATGATGTCCTGACATTCCGCCCAATTTGCCAGTGCTCCATTCAATAAACAGAAGAGGCAGACCAAGTAGGAAAAACGAAATAAGATATGGGATGATGAACGCTCCACCACCATTCTGCACCGCCTGAATAGGGAAACGTAAAAAATTGCCTAAGCCGACGGCATTGCCAGCCATAGCAAGAATCAGTCCGATTCGTGAACCCCATGCTTGAGTCTGTTGATTCATTTCTGTATTTTTCAAGTGAATAAACGTTTTTTTGAAAAAATGTAGTCGACTGCAAAAATAATATTTTTGTTGGTATAAAAAAACAGCGATTTTATTTCATTATAACACTAATATTCTTTACTTTTGCAATAGTAATAATACTAAAAGATAAAAAGAATAACACAAAAGGACTAAAAACATATATTGTTTCTTAGATTTCTTGGTTTTGGGGGCTTTTGAAATCTAGTGCAGTAATTAAGTATGTTCCAATAAAATAAAAACCTATGAAGATTACTACTTTTTTTAAAATATTTACCTTTGTTTTTCTGTCTTTAATCTCGATTTCTTGTCAGAAAACTCGTATCCTTACTGTTTGTGGTAAAATCCCGGCAGTAGCGGGTAAGATGGTTTATGTTGATAGTATCACTTCGTCAAATCCAGTTTGCACAGATTCTGCAATGGCGGATGAGAACGGATATTTTGAGATGAAACGTAATGCAGTGAAAAGAATGTCATTTTTCCAGTTGAGAGCAGATTCCCTATCAGCAGTGTTTTGTGCAGATTCGACGGAAATAATAGATTTTGGAGTAGGACTTCGTGGAGAATTGTTCCTTACGGGAGACGAATATGCATCTCAATTGTGTATTTTAAGTCAGCATGTGAGAGCAGCAAACAAATATATCAGCATACTAATGTCGATGGGCGACAAATGTTCTCCACAAAAGATTAAGGATCTTATTTATGCACGTGTGATGCAATATAGGGAATTGGCGGATTCGATAGTGAGAGAGAACCCTGTCTCTCCTGCGGCATATTATGCAATGAATGCGAAATTGATTTACAATATCGAGCCATACGATTTCAACGATAAGGACGATTATCGTCTGCTTGCTATCGTCGCTAATGGGTGGAATATGGTGCGTCCTAATAATGTCTATTCCAATCATCTGCTTGCAAAATTAGCAAATAAAGAGGCCAACAGTAGGGTCGGGGATGGTATGTTGTTTTCTGAGAAAGCAACATTTGTGGATTTGGATCTTCCAGATGCCACGCACAAAAAGGTTAGTCTTAATAGTATAAAAGATAAGAATGTGATTCTTCTTTTTTGGAATTTAAGAAAGATGGACCAAGAGGTTTTGGAAAGAATGGAATTGTATTATAAAACAAATCCTGATGTGGAGATTTATCATGTCAGTTTCGACAAGGATACTAAAGCGTTTGAAAAGGCAGCTTCAAAATATCCGTGGATATGTGTGAATGATGTGGAAGGGAAAAGTGCCATTACATACAATCTTGAAGTCACACCATCTGTATTCCTTTTCAACAAACAAGGAAATATTGTTGGCAAAAATATCCCATTTATAGGGTATAAATTCTAAATGTAAAATTTGAGTAGAGACGCACGGTCGTGCGTCTCATAGTGTCGTGCGTGTTGTTTGCAATTTAAATACGTGACATAGTTGTAGTAATCATATTGTAATAAAAAAAAGCATCGGAAATCTCCGATGCTCATTTTGTTTTTATACTTTTGTTGTGCCCAAGACAGGACTCGAACCTGCACAGCCTTACGACCACTGCCACCTGAAAGCAGCGCGTCTACCATTTCGCCACTTGGGCTTGCACAAAAACAATGCGAATTTCGCAAGTTTTATAAAAAAAAACAACTTTTTTAGAATGAAAATTGCGTTTGATGGCAAAAGAGCCGTGAAAAATGGGACAGGACTTGGCAATTATAGCCGATATGTGTTGGAATCTTTGTGCAAGCATGCAGATTCCGACGATAAATTCATTGTCTATTCTCCTAAAGGAAAGATGAATGCGTGGATGCAGAGAATAGTCAACACTTTCTCATCTCAACTCTCTCTTGTGATCAACAATTCTGTTTTCGCAAGTGTGTGGCGCACATTTGGGGTGACTCAAGAAGCGGAGAATGCTGGTGCAGATATTTTTCATGGCCTCAGCAATGAGTTGCCACTCAACATTGGTAAATCCAAGCTGAAAAGTGTGGTGACTATCCACGACCTCATCTTCCGCAGAATGCCAGAATGCTATAAATTCATCGACCGTAAAATCTACGATTATAAATTCCGAAAAGCTGCTGAAAATTCTGATGTGGTGATAGCTGTGAGCGAATGTACGAAGAAAGATATAGTGGAGTTGTATGATATTGACTCTGCGAAGATTAAGGTGGTTTATCAGGGGTGTGATGCCCAGTTCGCGAGGGTGATAAGTGAGGATGAAAAGACACGCGTCGCAAAAAAATATGCTCTTCCTGAAAGGTATATATTGAATGTCGGTAGCATCGAGACGAGAAAGAATGCATTGCAGATAGTAAGGGCATTGAAGGATATAGACGATGCGGTGTCGCTTGTGATTGTTGGCAGACGCACAAAATATGCTGCCAAGATAGATGAAGTCGTGAAAAATAATGGTTTAGACGCGAGAGTGAAAATCATCTCAGGAATTGATTTCAAGGATCTGCCAGCTGTCTATGCCCAAGCGGAGGTGTTTGTTTATCCGTCGTTTTACGAAGGTTTTGGAATTCCGATTGTAGAGGCTTTGAATGTCGGAGTGCCGGTAGTGGCAGCAACAGGATCATGCTTGGAAGAGGCGGGTGGTGCCTCGTCTATCTACGTCGACCCGACAAACGACAAGGAAATGTCGGATGCTATCAATCTCGTCTTGGCAGATTCTGATTTGAGGACAAAAATGATAGCCGACGGGAAGGAATATGCCAAACGGTTTTCTGAAGAGCAATGTGCAGGAGAAATTTTTGACATTTACAAATCATTGGTATAATGAAACAGAATTTGTTTGGGACCATTAATATGACAAAAAAGAAGATATTTATATATGCGATTGCTTTGTTTTGTTTGGTTGTTTTGATTTGGATAGGAATAGCCGTTTATCGTATTGGGGATTATAAAGAGAAACTTTGGGCTCATAGAGTTAATTCTTTGGAGAAAAGGGAGGAGTTTAAAGACTGTTATCCTAATTTCGAAGTGGATATTACAATACGAGAAGACTCATTGGACGGAAGTGTCATTTTAGATGTTACACATGATGCGGATATTAGTTTTGGATTGGCATTTGATGAGTTTATTCCAAATTTAGAGAAAAGTGAGAAAGTGTGGTTGGATATAAAGAACTTATCTATAGACAACAACAAAAAAGTGTTAGAAAAACTCGATTCTTTTGTTTTAGATTTCGGCTTAGAAAAGGATCAGTTCATAATAGAAACCAGAGATTATAAAGCATTGGGACTGTTGACAAAAAATAATTACTACACGTCATATTATGTGGATTTCAAGCAAATAGATGAAGAGACCATAAAGCATTTAGAAGACGTTGCTCAAACAGGATATGTAAGAGCTCTTTCTTTCCCGTCTACACAATATAGTGAGATACGGAGTCATGTGGACAATAACGACATAGATTTCCTCACTTGGGCTCATCGTGAGACACAGATAGAATTTATGTTGAATCCATTTAATGGAAAAATGTTAGATGATAATCGTCTTAAAGTGATTCTGATTAAGACTAGAGGAAAATACCACAGATAAATTTTTTTCGTTTTCTACAGAAGAAAAGAAGGTGTACCAAAATTAACAAATTATGATACACCATCTTTAAGTTTTAACAATTATTATTAATTGAATACAACACTACCGTCGTGTACATTGTAGTAAGCTCCTACGACTTGAGTCTTGCCAGCCTCTACAAACTTTTTAACCAACTCGCGATCGTTGATTCTTTTCACCTGAGTTGCTGCATTTAGTTTGATAGCGGCGTCAAGAGAGTCGGCTTTGCCAACATACTCTTTAACGTCAGCCTGGATCATAGAAAGCAACTCGTCGATTTTGCTTTCGTCGTCGGCCTTTACCTCTCCGATTGCACCAGTCACACCGCCGCAAGACTCGTGACCAAGCACAACAACAGTCTTGACACCAAGATGCTCGATAGCATAGTCGACACTACCCATAACGGCATCATTGTTGACATTGTTGCCAGCTGTACGGATAACGAAGATGTCACCGATACCCTGGTCGAAGATCAACTCTACAGGCACACGTGAATCAGAGCAAGCGACAACAGCTGCGAATGGAGCCTGGTGAGGAGCTGTCTCTGCAAGACGCTTGTGGTCGTGGTGTGGGAAAACAGCAGTCTCTGCTACGTAGCGAGCGTTTCCATCCTTCAAGCGAGCGATTGCTTCAGCTGGAGTCTCAACTGTTTTGTCTAATGTGGACATTACTGAATCAATGGCTGCCTTGCAAGAATTGTCAGCCTCATTCTTAGCTGCCTCTTTCTGAGTGCAGCCTGCGAAAATACCCATTGCAACGACGGCGATAGGCAAGAATAATTTTTTCATTTTGGTATTTAATAGTAGTTAATTTCGCAAAAAACGGTGCAAAATTAATTCATAATTCATTCCGTTGTTATCAAAACGTTCGATTTTTATACAAAATGTCCATTGCGGATTTCATAAATAAAAAGCGAGAGCACGCATCCGCATACCCTCGCTCAAATTAAATCAAAAAAGATTTTTACTTTTTCTGTATCAGTCCGATTACCCAAAGAAGGATACATGATCCAAGCACCGCTGTTATCAAGCCTCCAAGTTTGACTGGACCTAGTTCAGGAAGACTGCTAAACAAATCTCCGAACAACCAACCTCCAATCATACCACCAATGATACCAACAAAAATGTTAACCAAAATGCTGTTGGCTTTACCCATCAACTGACCGCCAAGGTAACCGGCAAGTGCTCCTAAAAGTAAATATACAATTAAATCCATTTCTTTAAATTTTGGTTTGTTAATAATTTTTGAAAGCAAAAGAGCAAAAAAAATACAAAAATCACAATATATAGTACTGTAAAAACACTAAAAAAAGATAGAAAAAGACTATTTTTGTAGCCGAAATATGTTTAAGATGCAGATAAAACGCCTACATACATTTCTTTTGAAGGACTATTTGCTAAGTTTCTTGGCCACATTCTTCGTCTGTCTTTTCATTCTGCTTATGCAGTCACTATGGAGATACATTGACGAAATGGTAGGAAAGGGATTGGATCTTATAGTCATGGCTCAATTCTTCTACTACGCAGCGTTGACACTAGTGCCAATGGCATTGCCACTATCAATTCTATTGTCATCTTTGATGAGTTTTGGTGGATTGGGAGAACGTTTGGAGTTGATTGCGATGAAAGCAGCTGGCATATCATTGTTTAGAATCATGAAACCGTATCTTGTTGTAATAGGAATTCTATCAATCGGTTCATTCTATTTTTCTAACGTTGTGATGCCTGATGTACAATTAAAATGGACGGTACTGCTTCGCTCCATCAGACACAAATCCCCAGATGTATCAATTCCTGTCGGCTCATTCTATACGGGTATCGACAACTACAGCATATACGTGCGTAGTAAGAATCACGACAGTAGAATGCTTTATGATATGATGATATACGACTTCACCGGCACAGCAGGCGGAGGCAGTTCAGACAACATCAGAATCGTGACTGCAGACTCTGGAATGTTAGTGTCGACAGCTGACAAAAAAGGATTCATCCTCAAGCTGCACAATGGAGAAATGTTTGAGAATATGAAGGGATCTGCGGTGCAAGTGTCGAAGAAGAACATTCCGTTCCGACGCGAGACATTTGTCTACAGAGAGCTGATTATGGACTACGACAACAACTTGAACATGGTAAGCGAAGAGTCTGTCGCAGGAAAACAGACGACAAAAAATCTAGGACAACTCACACTCACTATCGATTCACTTCAGAAAGAATCCGATAGTTTGGCAAATGCTTATTCATACAAATATGTCAACACCCTTTTCTTCGATCGTAAGATTGACAGCGGATATGTCAAAGTAAACCTTGACACAATTCCTTTGGAAAAAGCCAAGAGTTACGAGGCTATCATCAATCGTCGCTCATTGATGCAGCAGAAAGAGTCGTTTGACAGAGCGATAAACGATATGCAGGTTGTGAGAAATGAGTTTGACTATTTTGGTGAGCGTAAATACTCATCCGTAGATAAGCCGATGTGGAAACATGATATCGAGCGACATCGTAAATTTACTCTTTCGTTTGCATGCATTATCTTTTTCTTTATAGGTGCCCCATTAGGTGCGATCATCAGAAAAGGTGGTTTTGGTTTGCCAGTCGTTATTTCAATCCTGCTTTTCATAATCTATTATATTGTAGATAATACAGGATTCAAAATGGCAAGAAACGGTAGCTGGCCAGTTTGGGTAGGTACATGGTTTAGCTCCATCATGTTGTTCCCATTAGGATTGTTCCTTACTTACAAAGCTGCAATTGACGCAACATTCAATATGCCGACCGCAAAAGTGTTGGGCAAAAAAATATCCAAGTTCTTTAAGAATTTGTTTTCAAAAAGAAAAAAACAAGATGTCATTCAAGAAATCAAAATAGAAGAGAATAATGAACTATAGTATAAATACAATAGAAGAGGCACTTGAGGATTTCAAGCAAGGTAAGTTTGTGATTGTTGTGGACGATGAAGACCGTGAGAACGAGGGTGATTTCATCACTGCCGCAGAACTTATCACTCCGGAAAAAATCAATTTCATGCTACGTGAAGGTCGTGGCGTGCTATGTGCTCCGATAACTATTTCAAGAGCTAAAGAGCTTGGACTAGACCGTCAGGTGACTGACAACACATCTATTCTTGGAACTCCGTTCACAGTCACCATAGATAAACTTGAAGGCTGTACGACGGGAGTGTCTGCACACGACCGAGCAATGACAATCCTTGCTCTTGCGGATCCGTTGAGCACATCCAAAACATTCGGACGTCCAGGACACATCAATCCTCTTTATGCTCAAGACAACGGTGTGCTTTCCCGTGCAGGACACACTGAAGCTGCTGTTGACTTAGCTCGTCTTTCCGGGCTTCATCCTGTCGCTGCACTTATCGAAATCCTTAATGAAGACGGTACGATGGCTCGTATGCCTCAACTTATTGAGGTGGCTAAGAAATATGGCATGAAAATGATTGCCATCAAGGATCTGATTGCTTACAGAAGGAAGAAAGAGTGTGTCGTGGAGACGGGAGAAAAGGTAGAGATGCCTACCCTATATGGCGACTTCAAATTGATCCCTTTCCGTCAGAAATCAAACGGGTTGGAGCACATTGCCCTAATCAAGGGCGAATGGAAACCAGATGAGCCTATCTTGGTCCGAGTCCACTCTTCTTGCGCTACCGGAGACATCTTCGGATCACGCCGCTGCGACTGTGGAGAGCAACTACAGAAAGCGATGCAGATGGTGGAGAAAGAGGGCAAAGGAGTCATATTATATATGAATCAGGAAGGTCGTGGCATCGGATTGATGAACAAGATCAAGGCCTACAAACTTCAGGAGGAAGGCTTGGACACTGTAGATGCCAACATACATCTTGGATTCAAACCAGATGAGAGAGAATACGGAGTCGGAGCAGAAATTCTGCAGATTCTCGGAGTCAAGAAGATGCGTCTGCTTACAAACAATCCCGTCAAACGTATCGGATTGGAGAGCTACGGACTCGAAATTGTGGAGAACGTACCTATCGAGGTAGAGCCAAACAAATACAACCGTTTCTATATAGAGACAAAGAAAAACCGTATGGGTCACACCATTAAAAAAGCGTAAACAAAGAACCTTTATATAATATTGTGAATTATGAATTTAAACATGCTATTACAAATTCCTGAAACAGTTGCTGTAAACAACGTGGAGGAGCCTGCAAATCAGAGCATCAGTCTGATTGACACTGCAATGAAGGGTGGTTGGATTATGATTCCGTTGCTACTTCTTAGCATCGTCGCAATCTATATTTTCTTCGAGCGTCTAACTGTTATCAGAGCAGCGTCGAAATACGACAAGAGTTTCATGGACAAAATCAAAGACTATATCCAGGAGGGAAAGATTGACGCGGCCTTGAATCTATGCCGCAACAATAACACTCCATGCGCAAGAATGATAGAGAAGGGAATCCAGCGTCTCGGCCGTCCAATGTCGGATGTGTCTGTCGCTGTTGAAAACGTAGGAAACCTTGAAGTGTCGAAACTTGAGAATGGTCTTTCATACCTTGCCACAATTTCGGGTGGTGCACCAATGATCGGATTCTTGGGTACTGTAGCCGGAATGATAGAGGCGTTCTTCCAGATGTCTAATGCAGGCAACAATATCGACGTGTCGTCGTTGGCTGGTGGTATCTACACAGCTATGGTGACAACTCTCGGAGGTTTGTTCGTAGGTATTATCGCATACTTCGCATACAACTATTTGACAACACTTGTCGACAAAGTGGTGCGTGATATGGAAGCACGTTCACTTGAGTTTATGGATATTTTGAATGAGCCTGCCAACTAAATAACGGAATGCTATGGCTTTAAAACGTAGAAATAAAGCAGAGGCAAGTTTCAGCATGTCATCGATGACGGATATCATCTTCTTGTTGTTGATATTCTTCATGTTGACATCATCGGTGGTGCATCCCAACGCCATCAAGCTGATGTTGCCACAGAGCAATTCGCAGACGGCAGCCAAACCGTTGACGCGAGTTACTATAGATAAGGAATTGAACCACTATGTCGCATTCGGAAACGAGACAGAGCGTCCGATACAGCTGGAGGAGATCGAAGACTATCTTAAAAAGATAGAGTTGGCTGAGCCAGACATGTATGTCGCTCTATATGCAGACGAGAGTGTGCCTCATGGTGAAGTGGTGAAAATATTGGACATCGCGAACAAGAACAAGTTCAAACTTGTAATTGCCACGCGTCCGATGAAGAAATAGTCATAAGAAAAACGAGAGTGTATGGATAGACAAAAGCTTAAATCCTGGGCCAAAGCAAACGGTGCAACGGGGACGGTGGTTTTCCATGCTGTCATTTTATTGGTGCTTATCTTCGGCTGCATGACGTCGCAGATGGACACTACAGAGGAGGGTTTGGCAGTGTCTCTCGGTGCTGACGATTTTGGTGGCAGTGATCTCTTTGAACCGACTCCAGCCAGCGAGATAGAAGGGCAGATGGCAGAGGCGTCTCCGGCTGCGGATCCGTCAACTGCTCCTGAAGCCTATCAGACTCAGGATATAGAAGAATCTGTGGCTATGCCTAAGGCCGACGAGGAGAAAAAGAAAGAGGAGGCTAAGAAAAAAGAGGCCGACGCTCAACGCAAGAAGAAACAGGCTGAGGAGGCTGAACGCAAACGTAGAGAGGCTGAGAAACGTGCTCAAATTGAGAAAGAGAATAAGCAGAAAGCTGAAATTGGAAACCGCTTGAAGAATGTCTTCGGACAGGGAGGAAACGGTGGTGTCGGAAATGACAACTCGTCTACAGGCAAAGGTGACGGCACTTCGACCGGAAGCCAAGGCAAGTCGACAGGAGATCCAAACAATGCACCGTCGCAAGGACACGCAAAGACAGGATCCAACAACTCATGGTCGCTTGACGGACGCTCAATCCGAGGCACGATGGCTACACCGACGTATACAGATCAGGAAGAGGGAACTATCGTTGTCAGAATAATGGTGAACGAGAACGGAGACGTGATCAACGCCGATATCGCGCCAGGTACGGATATCACATCGAAACGTCTTCATAATGCTGCACTCGCTGCGGCAAAAAAGACAAAGTTTAATGCTATACCGACGAAGAAAAACCAAAGCGGTACCATTACTTACAAATTTGAATTAAGATAAAATGAAGAAAGTATATGTTTTTTTGGCTGACGGTTTCGAAGAGACTGAAGCCATATTCCCAATCGATTTGCTTATAAGAGCAGGGGCGACAGTTGAGAAAGTCAGCGTTACAGGAAAGAAAGAGGTCACAGGTTCACACAACATAACTGTGATTGCAGACAGTGTGTTCGCCGACAACAGCTACGACGATGCTGACATGTTGTTTTTGCCAGGAGGTCCAGGTCATAAGACATTATTAGAGCATGCAGATTTGATAGAGTTGGTGAAAAAAGCCAACGAAGAGAAAAAATGGTTGGCGGCAATCTGTGCGGCACCTATGATCTATGGTTCCCTTGGTCTGCTTGACGGCAAGGCTGCAACTTGTTTCCCGGGCTATGAGCAGTATTTGAAGGGAGCAGTGACGACCGGTGCACCATATGAAATCTCAGGCAATTTTGTCACAGGAAGAAGTGCAGGGACAGCGAGAGAATTTGCATTGGCAATGGTAGAGGCACTGTTTGGAAAAGACGCATCGAAAGAGGTTTCAAAGGCAGTTGTGTCGTAAAAATCACGTGCAAACTAAGACTGAATATTTAAGAAATATCAACTTTTCTGAAGTTTTTCCCCTAATAAGAGAGGTTAGTCTTAAAATATTCATATATTTAGCTGCAAAATATTAAAAAAACATTAATCATGAAAATCTGTACATATATTTCGGCTTTCGCACTTTCAACATTGATGTGCTGTTGCGCAGGTTCAAATAAAGAGACTACAAAACCAGTAGAAGAGCCAGTTTTGAAGGATAGCGCATCTGCAAAGTTTGTCCCTGTGGAGAATCTTAATGCAGAGTGTTATGTAGACAAATTGTCGTATGCAGTCTGTATCGACTGTGATGTGCTCGACCAGTTCCGTACGATGTCTATTTATGGACCAGAGAAGAAAGTAAATGAAAAAATGCCTGTTGTGATGTTCATTGAAGGAGATGTGAAAGAGATGCCTTCGTTCGAGTGGCCTCGCGTATTTATAGATTTGGGCTATAAGGTTTGTATACCTAAATGCTCTAATATAAAAGCAGACCGCAACAACGACAAAACTCTCAAAACATTCCGTACGGCATTGAACGATGTGAATGATGCACTTACAACAATGAAGACAAAGGCTGACAAATATGGAATAGACACAACTAGAATATTCTTGGCAGGTAATGCTTCAGGAGCATTTTTGGTATCGTCTTATATCTATACTTATGTGTCGGGAACTGAGCCTCTTTCAAAAGAAGGTATCCGAGGAGTGATTTCTATTTCCACTACTACAGCATTGAATTTAAATGAGTTTGAGAAAAACTTTGATAATAGTATTAAGAGCTTGATTTTCCACGGAACCGCAAACGGGCAAAATGCAGAGCCTATAAACTCAAAGCAGTTGGCATCTCAACTTGGAGAGTTGGCTGAGTTTGTTGAAGTGGAAGGAGCAAACGAATTCCCTACTCCAGCGTACACAAAAGTTGTGAAAGACAAGTGTAGAGAATTCTTGAAAGAGCACACAGCGAACTAATCGCAAATATGTTAGAAGTAGGTAAAAAAAACATATTAGAAATATCAGAGGTCAGAGCCGACGGCTATATCCTTAAGGATACAGTCGACGGTGACACTCTTTTTATGCGCAGGCTGGAATTACCAGATGGTGCGGAAGTCGGACAGCAGGTGGAGGTATTCATTTTTATGAATGCAAAGCGTGATATGGTTCCGACCACGATGATGCCGTATATAATGCCAGGCGAATTCGGTTATCTTTTTGTTGACGAGGTCTCAAAAGCAGGAGCATTGCTCGACTGGGGATTATCTCGCCCATTGTTCCTGCCGTCACGAGAGATGACAATGCGTATGCGTGTTGACAGAAGCTATTTGGTGTATGTCTATTATGATTTGGTGACACGCCAGATTATCGCAACAAGCAGAATAGATCAGTATCTCAACGTCTCTCCAGCAAAATATGAGTTCAACGACGAGGTTGATATCCTGATAGCGTCCCGTCATGAGCGTGGCTATAAAGTAATTGTCAACAACGCTCACTGGGGAATGATCTATGAGAGTGAAATTTTCCAGGAGATAGAGATTGGAGCATTATATACAGGTTATGTAAAGAATGTCCGTGAAGACGGAAAGATAGACATCTCTTTGCAGCCACTTGGTTTCAAGGTGACTGATGATTTGTCGGAGATAATAATGGATGAATTGCATAAGAACAACGGTATATTGAGAGTGTCCGACAGATCAGACGCAGGATTGATTGCCGAAATGTTTGGATGCAGCAAGAAGAGCTTCAAAAAATCCATCGGAGTTTTGTTCAAACAACGTCTGATAGAGATACATGAAGATTACATCTGTCTTGTGTAAAAACTAAGAAGAATATGAGTAGTATCTTGATAAAAGGGGTGTCGCTTAACGGCAAAGCCACCGATATTTTGATAAAAGGCAACCGTTTCAGCAGAATTGCTCCAAGCATCACTGAAAATGCGGACCAGGAGATAGACGGCAAAGGTTTTGCGATAATTCCTCCGTTCTACAATGGACACTGCCATGCGGCAATGACATTGTTGCGCAGTTACGCAGACGATCTGCCACTTTTCACATGGCTTAACGATCATATATGGCCAGTGGAAGACCAGATGGTGGAGGAAGACATCTACGTCGGCACTAAGCTTGCCCTATTGGAGATGATCAAATCCGGCACCGTCTTCTTCAACGACATGTACGGCATGGTGGAAGAGAGCATCAAGGCGTGTGAGGAGATGGGTGTACGTGCCCAGATAGGAATTTCGTTGATGGACAGAATGGGAGAGGAATCTATAAACGGACGATTCGCATTCCTGCATTCATATAAAAGCACAGAATTGGTGAAACTTGCTGTCGCTCCACATGCTCCATACACGGTGTCGAAAGAACTGTTTGAGAGATGCGTGAAGGAGGCTGACAAAGCAGGTGTGATGATTCATACACATTTGTCGGAGACGGCGAAAGAGGTGGCCGACTGCAAGGCAGAGCATGGAATGTCTCCAGTGGAGTGGCTCGACAGCCTTGGTGTACTGACCGACAAAACAGCCTTGGCCCATGTGGTCCATACATCAGACAGTGATGCGGATATACTTGCCAAACGTCAATGTGTGATTGTGTCGAACCCTACATCAAACATGAAACTTGCAAGTGGTGCGTTCCACACTACACAACACCGTTCACGCGGTTCAAGAGTGGTGCTTGGCACAGACGGAGTGTCGTCGAACAATAATCTTGACATGATGCAGGAAATGAAATTCTTCGCATTGCTCGCAAAACTTACAGAAGATGCAGAATCGGCTCCAGCAGACTATGTTTTCGACATGGCTACAAGAGCAGGAGCAGAAGCATTCGGCATCGACGCCGGAGTTATCGCAGAAGGCAAGTTGGCAGACGCTGTGCTTGTCGACATGAGCAACGAGAGACTTGTCCCAGACTACAATTTGATTTCCAACCTTGTCTATTCGGCAGACAGCAGATGTATCGACACTGTGATCTGTAATGGACGTGTGGTGATGCGTTCAGGCGTCGTGCCAGGAGAAGACAAGATTATTGAGGATGCACACAGAGTTTGCGCAAGATTCAAGGCAATGAAGAAATAAGACAAAAATATTTCAACACAATATGATATTATTTTTCAAAAAAGAGGATGCCGGCTTGATAGCAGTCGGTGTTTCGTCGAAATTGAGTGAGGAAGATATTAAGAAACTCACTTGGGCATTTAGCGGTGCCAAATACATGGAGTGTGAGAGCATCAACGGATGGTTCGTTGGTCCACGTCGTGAGATGATCACTCCTTGGAGTACGAATGCGGTGGAAATCACTCAGAACATGGGAATTTCAGGCATTGAGAGAATTGAGGAGTATTTTGTGGCTTCAGGAGAGAACGCAGAGCATGACCCAATGCTGCAGCGTATCTACAACGGCTTGAACCAGGATATCTTCACTATCTCAAAGACTCCAGATCCAATTGTCTATATCGACGATATTGAAGAATACAACAAACAGGAGGGTCTTGCTCTTAACCCACAGGAAATCGAGTATTTGAAGAGCGTAAGTGCAAAAATCGGAAGAAAACTTACAGATAGCGAGGTGTTCGGATTCTCACAGGTGAATTCAGAGCACTGCCGTCATAAGATATTCGGTGGAAAGTTCATCATCGATGGCAAAGAGATGGAGAGCTCACTTTTCGCCATGATCAAGAAGACATCAGAGACTAACCCTAACAAGTTGGTTTCAGCATATAAGGATAACGTTGCGTTCAACGCCGGACCTGAAATTGAGCAGTTCGCACCAAAGTCGGGTGACAAGCCAGACTATTTTGAGGTGAAGAAGATTCAGTCTGTCATCTCGTTGAAGGCAGAGACACACAACTTCCCTACAACAGTAGAGCCATTCAACGGTGCTGCGACAGGTTCAGGTGGAGAAATCCGTGACCGTCTCGGCGGTGGAAAGGCAAGTTTGCCAATCGCCGGTACTGCCGTCTACATGACTTCTTACCCACGTACAGAGAGTGGAAGATCATGGGAGCAGGCTATGAAAGAGAGAAATTGGCTTTACCAGACTCCAGAGCAGATATTGATCAAGGCATCTAATGGTGCGAGTGATTTTGGAAACAAGTTCGGTCAGCCGCTAATCTGTGGTTCACTTATGACATTCGAGCATGAGGAGAACGACAAGAAGTTTGCTTTTGACAAAGTGATCATGCTTGCCGGAGGTGTAGGTTTCGCTAAGATGAAGGATGCTCAGAAGGGTCATGCAGAGCCAGGTGAGAAGGTTGTAGTGATGGGTGGAGACAACTACCGCATAGGTATGGGTGGTGGAGCCGTTTCTTCGGTTGAGACAGGCCAGTACTCAAATGCCATCGAGCTTAACGCAGTGCAGCGTGCAAACGCAGAGATGCAGAAGCGTGTTTCTAATGTGATCAGAACACTTGCTGAAAGCGATTCAAATCCTATCGTGTCTATCCACGACCACGGTGCTGGTGGACACTTGAACTGTTTGTCGGAGCTTGTCGAGGAGACGGGAGGTAAGATAGACATGGATGCTCTTCCAATTGGCGACGTCACTCTTTCTGCAAAAGAGATTATCGGTAACGAGAGTCAGGAGCGTATGGGTCTTTTGGTTCATGAGAAGGATATCGACCTAATCAAGAAGATCGCTGATCGTGAGCGTGCACCAATGTATGTGGTAGGAGAGACAACAGGAGACAACAAATTTGTATTCGAAAAGAAGAATGGTGAGAAACCAATCGACTTGGAGATGAAGGATATGATCGGTAACCCTCCTCGCACAGTCATTACAGACAACTCAGTAGAGGAACACTATACAGACGCAGTTATCAATGTAAGCAAGGTAGACGAGTATATCAATAATGTACTGCAGCTTGAAAGTGTTGCTTGTAAGGATTGGTTGACTAACAAGGTCGACCGTTCTGTGACTGGTAAAGTTGCACGTCAGCAGACATGTGGAGAGATTCAGTTGCCATTGGCAGACCTTGGTGCTGTAGCGTTGGATTACCGTGGAAAGGCAGGTATCGCAACGTCTATCGGACATGCTCCTATCGCAGCCCTTGCGGATCCAGAAGCTGGATCTGTGCTTGCAATCGCTGAGGCATTGACAAATATTGTGTTCGCTCCACTTGCAGAGGGATTGGATAGCGTATCGTTGAGTGCAAACTGGATGTGGCCATGTAAGAATCCAGGTGAGGATGCAAGATTGTATAAGGCAGTCAACGCTGCAAGTGATTTCGCATGTTCACTAGGCATAAATATCCCAACAGGAAAAGACTCATTGTCGATGACTCAAAAGTATGGCAATGAGAAAGTATATTCTCCAGGAACAGTTATTATTTCTGCCGGAGCAGAGGTTTCAGACGTAAGAGGCATCGTCACTCCTGTTATTGCTAACGTGCCAGGATCGGCAGTCTACTATATTGATTTCTCATTCGACAGTTTGAAACTTGGAGGATCTGCATTGTTTGCATCATTGAACAAGGTAGGAAGCGAGGTGCCTTGCGTTACAGACACAGAATACTTCATGGATGCATTCAATACTGTTCAGGAGATGCTAAAGGCAGGTATCGTACTTGCCGGACACGATATTTCAGACGGTGGTATGTTGACTGCTCTTCTTGAAATGTGTTTCGCTAATTCAGAGGGCGGTTTGAACGTAGATTTGAATGGTGTAGGCGACGATGTATTGAAGGTATTGTTCGCTGAGAATCCAGGAGTCTTGGTACAGGTTTCAGACTGTGCATTGGCAGAGAAGATGATGAAGGAGGCAGGTGTCGGATTCGCTAAGATCGCAACACCAATTGAGGATAGAGTTGTAAGAGTAGCCAAAGATAAGTTTAAGCACGACTTCCAGATCGATCAGCTTCGCGACGTTTGGTATAAGTCGTCTTACTTGCTTGATAGAAAGCAGAGTGGAGAGGTTTGCGCTAAGAAGCGTTATGAGAATTATAAGAACCAGCCGTTGAGATTCAAGTTCAACGCTGATTTCTCAGGTAAACTTTCTAAACTTGGCATCACAGCCGACCGCACAGCTCCGTCAGGAATCAAGGCAGCCATCATCCGTGAGAAGGGTACAAATGGAGACCGTGAGATGGCATACTCAATGTATTTGGCTGGCTTCGACGTGAAGGATGTCCACATGACTGATTTGGCATCTGGCAGAGAGACGTTGGATGATGTCAACTTGATTGTCTTCTGTGGTGGATTCTCCAACTCAGACGTTCTTGGATCAGCTAAGGGTTGGGCAGGAGGATTCCTATACAATGAGAAAGCAAAGGCTGCTCTCGACCGCTACTACGCTCGTCCTGACACACTTTCTCTTGGTGTCTGCAACGGATGCCAGCTGATGGTTGAGCTTGGACTTGTATATCCAAACCATGAGCAGAAGCCACGTATGCTTCACAACGATTCACATAAGTTTGAGTCATCATTCGTAGCGTTGACAATTCCGCAGAATGATTCAGTGATGTTCAAGTCGCTTTCTGGCTCTAACCTTGGTATCTGGGTGGCACACGGAGAAGGAAAGTTTGATCTTCCATACGCAGAGAGCGAATACAAGATCGTAGGTAAGTACGTATACGATGGATATCCAGCAAACCCTAACGGATCTAAGTATGCTACAGCAGCTATCTGTTCGGCAGACGGTCGTCACTTGGCAATGATGCCACACTTGGAACGTGCGATCTTCCCTTGGCAGTGGGCATACTACCCATTGAACAGAAAGGCAACTGATGAGGTGACTCCTTGGATCGAGGCATTCATCAATGCAAGAAAATGGGTTGAGCAAAACAAGAAGTAAGAATACCCCCTTGTGGTTTAGCTATAAGAAAAGGAAGGTGAACAACCTTCCTTTTTTTATTTTTTTCTGATGGTTATGACTGAAATGTCCGATTTTTTGATGTCCGGTGTATTGGGGTTGTAGTTTCAAAACTACTCGTGCCTTAATGCCTCACGATACAGCCCACGCTGCAATCTTTTCATCATAGGATAAAACAGTACGTATGACACCACAGCGCAAACGATAGCACATGTGATGGCGACGGCGATGTCTAATCCGGCGTCGAATGCATCTTTGGAAATAGACAGACCTAATATTCTCGACGCTTGCTTGAACAGGTTTAGTAGGAAGACTCTCACAATAAGTTTTTGAGCCATTTTTTTTATGAATGTAGACACTGCCATGCCCAACAATGATGTCATCGTTCGTGATACAATTTTGTTGTGTTTGGCTTCTTTGCCTAATGAGATCAGAACGTTGCCATCCACTTTATTGTCAACTGAAGTCTCACTTTTGGGGTTGCCGTAGATGAACACCAGTTTTTGTGTCAGGATGAACACCACTATTTGAAACTGTATGAAGTCGATGGCACAGGCTGTGTACATTGGCCAACCTGTCTGTGGAATAGCAAGCAGAAAAGAGATTGCGGAGACGATCACGCAATGGAATATGATGGCATTGTTGGATGCTTCTTTCACGTCGTTCTTCGGTAGAACGTTGATTGGCGAGCATCCGTCGAAAGAACGTTTGAATATACGTTTAAGGTATGAGTCTCTGTCCACTACAGCAAATGGCAGACGAAGGCCAGTCAGCAACACACTGTCCCATATCGCGGTCAATTTTTGAATTATGTCATTTATCTGGCTTTGGATGCTCATCCTAATATAATAATAGGAGACGTATATATAATAGCAGAGACGTCGCAATGCGGCGTCTCTACATTAATTTATCGCCAATAAAATTGTTATCTGCCTGAGTACATGCTGTCGTAGTACTTCTCGTATTCACCAGAGGTAATCTTGTCCATCCACTCCTGATTCTCAAGATACCACTTGACAGTCTTTTCAATACCTTCCTCAAACTGTAGGCTTGGCTCCCAACCCAACTCTGCCTGAAGCTTGCGAGAGTCGATAGCGTAGCGAGCGTCGTGTCCGGGACGGTCTGTGACGTATGTGATAAGATTCATATCCTCGCCCTCTTTTCTTCCAAGAAGACGGTCGACAGTGTTGATCACAACCTTGATGATGTCGATGTTCTTCCACTCGTTGAATCCACCGATGTTATAGGTTTCCGCAATCTTGCCATTGTGGAAAATCACATCGATTGCTCGTGCGTGGTCTTCAACGTAAAGCCAGTCGCGTACATTCTCTCCCTTGCCGTATACAGGCAATGGTTTGCGGTGGCGGATATTGTTGATGAATAGAGGAATCAGTTTCTCTGGGAACTGGTATGGACCATAGTTGTTGGAGCAGTTAGTCACGATAGTCGGCATGCCGTAAGTGTCGTGGAAAGCTCTTACAAAATGGTCAGACGAAGCTTTTGAAGCTGAATATGGAGAATGTGGATTGTATTTTGTAGTCTCCAAGAAGAAATCCTTGCCGTAAGCTTCGTGGTGTTTGCCTGAAGAAGCTTTTGTCGTGAAAGGAGGTTCAACGCCTTCTGGATTTGTCATCTCCAAGGCACCATACACTTCGTCAGTAGAGATGTGGTAGAAACGTTTTCCTTCGTATTTTTCAGGAAGCGACTCCCAATAAAGTTTTGCGGCTTGAAGCAAAGAAAGAGTTCCCATCACGTTTGTCTTTGCAAAAGTGAAAGGATCCTTGATTGATCTGTCGACGTGGCTTTCTGCTGCCAAGTGGATAATTCCGTCGATTTTCTCATCCTGCATAAGCTTGTAGAATGCGTCGAAGTCGCATATGTCCATTTTGACAAACTTGTAGTTTGGTTTGTTTTCGATGTCTTTAAGATTTTCAAGGTTTCCGGCGTATGTCAACTTATCAAGATTGATAATGTTGTATTCAGGATATTTGTTTACGAACAAACGGACTACGTGCGAACCGATAAATCCCGCACCTCCTGTAATGACAATGTTTCTTTTTGAATTCATACTATTCAAGTGTATAATTTTTGCAAAGATATGTAAAAATGATGAATGAGAAATGTTTGATGCAAAAAAAGAGACGATGCATGCACCGTCTCCTTCAAAATCTATTTTTTATTCAATTATTTTGCTACGATCAAGAAGTAGTTTTTCTTTCCGCGCTGAGCAAGAATGTATTTGCCGTTAAGAAGGGAATCAGCGTTGATTACGGCATCGTATGACGCCAATTTCTCTTTATTGATTGCCACGCCACCGCCTTGAACCATCTTTCTCATCTCACCCTTGGATGCGAACACTTTTGCTTTGTCTGTAAGCAAGTCTGCTGCTGCGATGCCAGCCTCGATCTCGCTCTTTGACACCTCAAACTGAGGAACTCCCTCGAATACAGAAAGCAAAGTCTCCTCGTCAAGTTTCTTCAAAGAGTCTGCTGTAGCGTTTCCAAACAAGATGTTAGATGCCTCAACAGCGGCTTCGTAATCCTCACGGGAGTGAACCATGACAGTAAGCTCTTCAGCAAGTTTCTTCTGAAGAGGGCGCAAGTGTGGAGCTTCAGCCTGCTCTTTCACCAATCCTTCAATCTCCTCTTTTGAAAGAGACGTGAAGATCTTGATATACTTTTCTGCATCGTCGTCAGAAACATTTAGCCAGAACTGGTAGAATTTATATGGTGAAGTACGTTTTCTGTCAAGCCAAACGTTGCCAGATTCAGTTTTTCCGAATTTCTTTCCGTCAGCCTTAGTGATTAGAGGGCAAGTTAGAGCGTATGCCTCAGCACCGCTGATCTTACGGATCATCTCTGTTCCGGTAGTGATATTACCCCATTGGTCGGCTCCACCAAGCTGCAACTTGCAGTTTTTAGTCTCATTCAAGTAGACGAAGTCATAACCCTGAAGAAGCTGGTAAGAGAATTCTGTGAACGACATACCGTCGGCTCCGTTCTCACCTGTGAAACGACGTTTTACAGAATCCTTGCTCATCATATAGTTGACGGTGATAAGCTTACCGATGTTGCGGATGAAATCAAGGAAAGTGAAGTTTTTCATCCAGTCATAGTTGTTGACTAATTCAGCCTTGTTTGGAGCATCGCTGTCGAAATCCAAAAATTTGGAAAGCTGAGCCTTGATGCACTCCTGATTGTGGCGAAGCATAGCCTCGTCGATAAGCACACGCTCCTGAGATTTTCCAGAAGGGTCGCCGATCATACCTGTCGCACCACCGATAAGAGCAAGCGGTTTGTGTCCGGAACGTTGGAAATGACGAAGCATCATCACACCAACTAGGTGACCGATATGTAGTGAGTCAGCAGTAGGGTCGATACCCAAGTATGCAGTTGTGACCTCTTTTTTCAACTGTTCTTCTGTGCCCGGCGTCATGTCCTGAATCATGCCGCGCCATCTTAGTTCTTCAACGAAATTCATATAATTATTTTTCAATTTTCTTATAAAAGTGCACGCAAAAATAATATTTTTTAAGGAATATTAGTTGAATATCGCGTAATTAAACTAAATTTGCGGTCAGAAAAATAAAACGTAACTAATATTTCTTATGATTAATTCACAAGATATCAAGATCGGAAGCTGCGTTCGTTTGGATGGCAAGCTTTATTTTTGTATTGATTTCCAGCATGTAAAGCCAGGTAAGGGTAATACAATCATGCGTGTTAAGCTAAAGTGTGTAACAGATGGCCGCGTATTGGAGCGTCGTTTCGACATCGGTGAGAAGTTGGAGGATGTACGCGTTGAGCGTCGTGAGCACCAGTACCTTTACAAAGAGGGAGAGGATCTAATCTTCATGAACAATGAGACATTCGAGCAGATTCCATTGAGCCCAGAATTGGTAACAGGTGTTGAGTATATGAAGGAAGGTGACACTGTGGAGCTTGTTGTTGACGCTTCTACAGAGAACGTTCTTTTCGGTGAAATGCCAGTTAAGACAAAGCTTAAGGTTACTTACACAGAGCCAGGTATCAAGGGTGATACAGCAACTAACACTCTTAAGCCAGCTACTCTTGAGACAGGTGCAGAGGTACGTGTTCCTTTGTTCATCGAAGAGGGTGCAATCATTGAGATCGACACTCGTGACGGTTCATACCAGGGACGAGAGAGATAAGAGACATTTTAATGTTTGTTCTATTTTGGGCGACGAGGCATTTCCTGCTAAGTTGCCCATTTTGTTTTGCAAACATGTAGGATATGAAGAAAATTAAAATAACAGTCGTCCGTAAGGCATGTTATACAGATTTGATGGAGAAATATGAGAATCCGCTGGAGCATGCCTGTGACCTCAACGAGGGACAGGTGTTCATTGCAAACGGATGGGAGAGACCGGAAGGTTTCTGCCTTAGTGCATGGGAGAGTATTTCCCCGTTCGTAATGACTCTTGCCCATGGTGGTGAGAATTTCTACGGTGGATGGATGAAGAATCCTAAGTCGGCGATGATCTCATGCAATGATGGATTTCGTCCCGTCTCTTTCTTGATTGAAACGATAGAGGAATAATAAGGCGAAAACGGAGGATGAAAGACGAAAAACAATTATGAATATAGGAGATAAAATACCTGCTATTCTTGGCAAGGATCAGGATGGCAATGAGATAAAGGCGGAAGATTTCCGAGGAAAGAAGTTGGTGCTCTACGCTTATCCAAAAGACAATACTGGCGGATGCACAGCTGAGGCTTGCTCTTTACGTGACCACAGGGCTGAATTGTTAGCAAAAGGTTACGAAATTATCGGAGTGAGTAAGGATTCAGCAGCGTCGCATAAGAAATTCATTGAGAAGCAAGATTTGAATTTCAATCTTATCTCTGATACAGATACGACTCTGCTTCAGGCTCTTGGCGCGTGGGGAGAAAAGAAATTTATGGGAAAAACTTGTGTCGGCACTCTCCGAACTACATTTCTTGTAAATGAGGAAGGCCTTGTCACTCATATATTTACTCCAAAAGAGATAAAGACCAAACAACATGCAGAGCAGATTTTGGAGGTGATTTGATATTTATAAAAAAGTGTCATTTGGACTAAATGATATAAAAATCTGTTCTAAATGTACAAATGAATGTCAAAAAGTGTTGTGAAACAACATTTATTTGTTAGTTTTGCATCGATTAAAACGTTTTAAAAGCAATAACATGAAAAAACTTATTTTTGCTTCAGCAGCTCTTTGTGCAGCTGCTACTATCTCGGCACAGGAGGTGGTTGAGGCACAGCCACAAACTCAGGTAGAGGAGGCTCCAGTTTCAACAGCTAAAAACTTTAAGCCAGGATCTGAAAGATTTGGTGCTGAGGCTGGTCTTTCTTTAGGTAGTGGTTTCGGTTTGAACGGAGGTAATCTAAACTTCAACTTTACATTGTCTGATGAATGGATGGTTCGTTTAGGTTTTGCTGTTAATGTAGACAAGTCTGCTAATAAGGATGAGGAAGACAACAAGTCTCATGTAACTGAGTCTGCATTTAACATTAAGCCAGGTATAGTTTACTCTTTCTCTGGAACAGATCGTCTTGAGCCATACGTAGGAGCTGAATTAGTATTTGGTCTTAATTCATCATGCACTTATAACTATTCTAAGGTAGACGGTGCAACTTACGAGAGAGAGAATAAGACAAGAACTAGCAATTTCGGTGCTAATGCAGTAACTGGTTTCAATTTCTATGTTGCAAAGGATCTTTACGTAGGTGCTGAGGTTGGTCTAGGATTTATTGTTACTCCACAATCTCACAAATTTGGAACAGATGACGAAGGAAAGGAATATGATTCAAAGGACGACAAATCAAAGTCTCATACAACTCAAATCAACCCTATTTGCACTCCATCAGTTCGTGTTGGTTGGAAGTTCTAATTAATTAGAATTTATAAATTATAAATGCGGAATGCTAAATTGTTAGCACTCCGCATTTTTTATTTCTTATTTGGCATTAACCTTGTAAGTCTTTGCTGTTTCTTCTGATATCAATAGATATACTCCTTTGTTGGATACTCTGTCAATCTCAGAAGGAATATGTCCGTCGGTGATCTCTATCCTTCTTAATAGACGGCCAACAATATCACACATTTTGTATTCCCCATTCGGTATAACATTGTCATCCGAGATGGAAATGACGTCGGTATGAGTTGTCGACTTGAATCTTATCCAGTCGATGTTGACGTACGACCCTTCGATTAATAGTTTCAGAATGTGTTTGCCTTTGCTTATCTCACTTGTCGACGCCGATATCGTTTGGTATGTCTCCCAATCTTTGCCTTGTGGCACCTCTATCTTATCTGTGACTGCTTTGCCATCAATGAACAAAGAAAAACCTGAACCTTCCAAACCAGATGCCACTCTCAACTCCAATTCGTAAGTCTCAGTGCGTGCCACGTCTACTGTGTATTCAAGCCACTCTCCCGTTGATGTCCAACCGATGGCATAGCCTCCTCCGTCTACTTCGGTGATATCCACGTCGTCGTTACGATAAACGCCCCCGTGGTTTGCTGCATCGTCATCTTGGAATGCAAGTCCGGCACCGCCTTCGTCGTAATTCTCTGCCTCCAATATGCCTGGAATAGCGATCACTCCGTCGTAAGGTTTTTGCTCTGGTTTTTCAAACTTGATTTCCGGATAATCTACCACTTTGTCGCTCGTCGTCAGATTCTTGAAGCCGAGTTTTGCTATCTCCGACAAGTTTTCCACCTTTCCCTTCAACGGGCATATTCTAAATTTGTGGCTATAGTCTTTCTTAGGCATCATCATCTGGTCGCCTTGTGGTTTGGCTCCCCATGAATTGACACCTCCAAGTCCTTGCTGCTGCAAGTCGACGCGAAGAGTGATGTTTTTGTTGTTGCCAAGATCCCATGGATAGACAGTTTTTTCCAAATCCTCAGGAGTGTGATGCTGGGCGTTCATTTCCATGTATGGAGAGCCAACCACCATCAATCCTACGCCGACAGAGTTGGTGAGCGCAGCCCAACGGACATTTGTACGCTGACCTGTCTCGCTTATCTCCATATATTTAATAGTGGTGGAGTCGACGAGAGTGTTGTAGAGTCCTTCAAATGCACTTGCATTTCTTCCAAAGTAGTTCTCGTGAGGTCCACGTCCAAGATATGTCAATCTTTCATATCCGCCTGGCACAGTGATGAGTGTGCCGATGTTTGGAATCTCATCCAGGCTTCCGTCTGGACTCAATGTGTATTCCACAATGATATCTCCGCTTCCGTAGATCGTGTAACTCATATTCATCGCGGAACTTCCTGCTTCTGGGAATGAGATCTTGAAGTCGACGCGAGTCTCTTGGTCGGACACTTTTGTCACATTTGATGAGTTCACCTTTCGTTTGCTTCCTGCGTATCTCCACTCGCTGCAGCGGTTTCCCATGTTGTTTCCTTTGTCGTTGTCTGTCGTGGCGCGCCAGAAGTTAGGCTCCGGACCATTCTTGATGAGCTGGATGCCATCGCTTGAATAGTTGGTGATCATTCCGTTCTTTGTGTTGATCTCAACCGAAAAATCGGAGCCTGTCACTTTGAGAGTTCCGTCAGACTCTGTTGTCGTCTGCTTAGGTAGAGATGCGATGTTGATTTTTGGAGAATATCCCTCTCCTAAATTTAGTCGGATCTGATCGTGTGCAATGCTGTGTCCTGCTTTTGCCCATGTATGATTATTCTTCAGACGGAAATCAAAATCAAGTTGGTATGAAGAGCCGGCTTTTACATATTTAGGTTTCTTGTAGTCCAAAGTGAACTCTTTTGTAGAGCGTGGATTGACATTTGTTGATGAAGCGTCGATCGCTCCACTTGCGATTTCAATTCCGTCTTCCTTCAGACTCCAGAATCCTTCCGCAATGTCGTTGATATTGGTAAAATCAAAGCGGCTTTCGATTGTGAACTTGCCAGACGCTGCGTCTTTCTCCTTGACCAGGATGTTCTGATAAGCATGTTTCACCTCCCAAATCTCAGGTTGTAAAGATCGGTCGGGAAAAACGATTCCGTTAGCACAGAAATTGTCGTCGTTAGGTCTGTCGCCCCACAGACCGCCATAGTTGAAGTATTCGGAGTCGCCACGTCTTAATCCTTGATCAATAAAATCCCAGATAAATCCTCCGAAGGTGCGAGGATTGGAATAAAATGCATCCACATATTTCTGAATCTCACCCACGCTGTTGCCCATTGCGTGTTCGTACTCGCAAAGCATGAATGGCTTGTTGTTATTGTTGTAAGTCGACACTCCCCATGGGTCACAGTACATACAGCTCTGCACGTCGGCATTATTGTTGTCGCCCTCGTAGTGCACCGGACGGGTGTTGTCTGCTTGGTGGGCATACTCACGCATAGAAGCGAACACGTTTCCCCAGCCGGCCTCGTTTCCGAGTGACCAGATGATCACGCAAGGATGGTTTTTGTCTCGTTGAATCATCGACGACATACGTTCCAGACAGGCAGGACGCCAATTGTCATCACTCTTAGGAAGCTTGTCGTTGGCTCCATGCGACTCCACATTACACTCGTCCAACACATATATTCCAAGGCTGTCGCAGATGTCGTAGATGCGGGGATCGTTAGGATAGTGGGATGTACGCAAAGCGTTGATATTGAATTTTTTCATCAATGCCACGTCGTTGAAAATCAGTTCGGTAGACAATACACGACCGTTATCTGGATCAATCTCATGACGGTTGACCCCACGCAATATGATAGGGGAGTTGTTGACATAGAAACGTGTGATGCCTTTGGAATCCTTTTTAAGCTCCACTTTGCGGAATCCGATTTTCGCGCTCTCCACCTGCACCGTCTTTCCATTTGCATCTTTCAATGAAATGACCGCAGAATATAGGTTTGGCGACTCTGCCGACCAAAGACGAGGCGCGTCCACAGGAATTTGGAAGCTTACGGAAGCCTCTTTGTCTGGCTCGATGGAAGAGATTGTTTTGTTCTGTGGAGTAAAAATCTCTTTGCCCGACTTGTCGTAAAGACCGAGCTCGACTGTAAGAGCCGACTCTGTCTTTTTGTCAAAATTGTCAACCCAGACAGTGGTGTTCAGAATTCCGTCTTTATAGTTTGACGCAAGAGTAGCGTCGATTTGGAAATCTTGAATATGAGTTTTGGGAGTGGCATAGATGTAGACGTCTCGCATTATTCCGGCAAGACGGATGAAATCCTGGTCTTCAAGCCAGGAACCGTCGCACCAACGGAACACCTGCACAGCGATTTCGTTGTCGCCAGACAGGTTTAGTTTGTCTGTCACGTCAAATTCGTGGTCGGTGAAAGAATTTTCGCTATATCCCACAAATTTTCCGTTCACCCACACATAGTAGGCAGACTCAACACCTTCAAAATGCAGGCGGATACGTTTGCCATCCCAGTTGGCAGGCACTTTGAATGTGCGTTTGTAGTGACCTACTGGATTGAAATTTTTTGGTGCGGCTGGTGCGGAAATATAGTCGCTGGCACTCCATGGATAGATGACATTGGAGTAGATAGGATGGTCGTAGCCAAGAAGTTGCCATGAACTTGGCACCTTGATGTCATCCCAACCAGACACATCATATCCCACTTTGAAGAAATTGTCATTACGTTGAGAAGGCTTGTCGACGTGGAAAAATTTCCATGTGCCGGAAAGAGTCTGGTACCATTCTGACGATTTCCTGTTCCCCTTGATTCCCTCTTCAAGAGTGGAGTAGGGCATCGACGTTGCGTGAGGCTTCAACGTGTTGACGGTGAAGGTTTTGGGATTGCCGTCCCATTCGGTCCAAGATTGAGCTCCTAATTCCAACGGAGCAAACAAAGCAGAAACTACAGTCGCTTTGGCTAAAAAACGCATTACGCAATGCCTTTTTTCATTTGAGTAGTTGTGTTTCATGGTAGTATATATAATATATGAATAAGGCAAACGTATAAATTCGGTTTAAGCAAATCAAATAGTTGCAGATGTATTTTTGTCTTTGAAATCAAATGTTAAATAGTTTCATCATAATGTTAAGGCGATGTTACAAATGTATATGTCCGTGGGAAAAATGTCTGCCTATGAAATTCGGTGAAAAGGGTGAAAATGGTAAGTGATAAGGAGGAAAAGTCTATTTATTCAGGTCAAAAAATAAGTGATATATCCTTTAATAGAATACCCACAAGTGGTACTAAGAAGAATATCCATCTCTTTTTCCAATGGACAGACAATTTAAACATCAGTTTCATCAGTAAAAAAGTGGTTATCGGATACAATATTGTAATCCAGTCTTTGAAATAGTAATCAAAACCATATTCAGAATGTATTAAAACAATCATGCAAGTCGCAATAAACCACGGGATTAATGATAAAAACATAAGACAAATAAAAAACTTTTGAAGAGTGTCTGGAGCCCCTCCTAACATTTTGGAAAGGAAAGAAATGTTTTCATTTTTTGTCAATTTTTCATTTTGCACTTTTATTAACGCTTCTGCTTCGTCGTGTTTGATGCTGCATTGCAATAGACTGCTAGACAATACACATAATAATGAGATCATCCAAACCCAATAGCCCATCCAGTTTATTCTCAAATATATGATTTCCACTATCTTTTTATTATAGAGAGGAATGATACGGGTTTTATATGTCGGTTCTTCACAGAGATAGAAGACGATACCTATCCCTATCAGAAAGGCAAGAATAGGCAAAATAGGAAGCTTTTCCCCTCCTGCATAACTTAGATTGTTGCAATGATAAACAGCAAAAAGTGCGAAGAGAGATGCTGCCGCAAATATATATTGGACGGCAAAAAAATCAGAGTTGATAATGGAGCGGAATCCACCCTCAAAAAACATATATGAATAAGTCAATACAAAAGGATCACTGTCAACATGACCAGTGCTTTCTATCTCTATCAAAGGAGTCAGAAATAGAATTGAAATAAGAAAAAAGGTCAGACCGATCTTCCATAATGCAGAAGCGTATTTATATTTTTTAGAATCTTCCATTTTTTTTTGAAGAATAGAATACAAAAATAATTGTTTATTTGTGCTATACGTCTTCTTTTTTATTATTTTCGCTTTGAACTAGGACTTTAATAGAAGTTAGACGATGAACTTCATATTTACACAAATTGCAAAATGGGTATGGTAAAACGTTTACTTTTAGCACTCTGTATATTCATTGGAACTGCTGTCAGTGCTCAAACACGAGTCTTTCTTATAGGAGATAGCACAACAGAGACGTGGAAAGCACCCACTTGGTATCCTTGTAAGGGATGGGGGGCTGTACTTCAGTATTTTTTTGACAGAGATAAAGTTGTGGTGGATAATAGAGCAGTTGGTGGAACGACAACGAAAAGTTTCTATAATGAACATTGGAAAAATGTGATTGCGGACATCAACAATGGTGATTACTTATTCATTTCTTTTGGTGCAAATGATTCTAATCCAAGTGCGAAATATTGTACGACAACAGAAGAATTCATAAACTATATTGGTATATTCTGTGATGCGGCTAGGGAAAAAGGTGCAACTCCTGTACTATTGTCCACAGTAAATCAGAATTCTTGGAATTCTCAAAATCAGTTAAATTCTTCATATGGACGGCATCCCAAAGCGATGAAAGAAGCCGCAGAGAAATATGACACTCCTTTTTTCGATCTTTATACGTTTGGTTTTAATCTTTCAGAGGAGGTCGGACGTGAATACAATACTTATTATCGTCATAATAATTACAAGCCTGGCGAATATGAAAATTATCCGGACGGAAAGACTGATAATGTCCATCTTCAGGAGACTGGTGCTATAGATTATTCTAGATATATTGTGGAGGAAATCGAGAAATCTAAAGATGAACGTCTAAAACCACTAGCTGACGCTACGGCCCCAAGATACGATGTGACATTTGAGACGGATAATGACAGCACTATAACTTCTATATCTAGATCAGCCACTTTTCCGGAAGGAATCAATGTGACATTGAAAAGTTATGCAATAGACAAAAATAAACAATGCTTTTGGAAAAATGCGTCAGGAGAAGTGATTTCAAAAAATAATGTCTATGTGTATGTGATGCAAAATCACGATGAGCATTTCAAGGCAATTTATAATGATACTTCTGTAATTCAAAAGTATAGTGAAGATTTCAAAATATACAAAGATAGGATAGTGTTCTATGACAATAGTATCCACACTGTCTCAATTTTTACTTTTGATGGCAGATTTGTGACTTCCGTCTCAACCAAATACAACTACTCATTCAATCTGCAGAAAGGAGTTTATGTCCTGACAATTGATGGAAATATAAGCACGAAGATTATGATAGAATAATTTGTGTGCATTTAAGAATTTGTTTGAAAATGTGATATGGCAGAGGATTGTTAAGTGCAGTCCTTCCTAGCTCTCTTTCTCCGTTTGAACCGTAGTCGAGGGTGCAAAAACTGATCTTTATTTTTGAATGCTTATTATTTCAATTCATCGAACTCATGTTAAATAAGTAAAATGAGGATAAAAAATGACATTTTGAAAAAAATATTTGGTTGTATCTCTGTAAAATGTTACTTTTTTGTATGGAATTTTGGTAATTTCAGTTATGATGGTATTTTATTATATTTAATATTGGTATTTGTATAGTGTTAAATAATACGTTATGGCTACAAATATTGTACGAAAAGGGTGAAAAATGGCCTGAAATGAAAAAAATATTTCATATAGTTGTGATAAAACAATTTAAACAGTAATTTTGCATCGATTTAATAAAATACAAGAGACGATGCAACAACGATATTTCGCATATTATTATTTCTTTTTCTTTTACTTTAAGAGGTAAGAGCGGGATTTTGTTGTGTAAATATAAGTAATCAAATTTGTAATCCCGCATTCATTTGAATGTGGGATTTTTTATGGAATAGATATGAAAAGAGTAGCAATTCAAGGAGTGAAAGGATGTTTTCACGAAATCGCAGCAAGAGAGTTCTTCCAGGGAGAAGAGATTGAAGCAGTGGAATGTGAGACATTTGAGAAACTTTTCGCGACTGTAAAGAGAGAGGGTATAATTGCCACACTTGCTATTGAGAACACAATAGCCGGCAACCTTCTTCAGAATCATATCCTGCTAAAGGAAAGCGGATTGAAAATCGCAGGTGAACAGAAGATCAGAATCCGTCACAACCTTGTAGCTTTGCCTGGCCAGGAGCTGGAGTCGATCAAGGAGGTATATTCTCATCCTATTGCGTTGATGCAGATTCGTAACTTCTTGGAAGATCACAAATTCTTGAAGGCTGTTGAGTGGGACGACACCGCGTCGTCTGCAAAGATGATCGCACAAGAGCAGTGTATGGGGAAAGCCGGTGTATGTAGTGAGTGGGCTGCAGAAATATATGGTCTTGAGATTCTAGCTAAGGGGATTGAGACAAACAAGCGCAATTTCACACGTTTCTTGGTGATCGCAGATCCATGGACGGTGGATGACATCAAGAAAGACCAGACACCAAACAAAGCCTCTCTTGTATTCCGTCTTCCTCATGATGAGGGAAGCCTTGCCAAAGTGCTATCAATCATGTCTTATTATGATATGAATCTTACAAAAATCCAGTCAATGCCGATTATTGGAAGAGAATGGGAGTATGAGTTTTATGTGGATCTTCGTTTTGAAGACTACTTGAAATACAAGCAGAGCATTGAGGCATTCCAACCGTTGACAAAGGATCTTGTGATTCTCGGAGAATACCGTGAAGGCAGACAGACAATTTAAAAACGTGGGCTGTAGGCTGAGACGAAAATAAAAAAGAAAACGTAAACGAAAAACAATATGAATATCACACCAGCTGATAGAATTTTAGAGATTCAGGAATACTACTTCTCAAAGAAGCTTAGAGAGGTGGCTGAATTGAACGCACAAGGAAAAGATATTATCAATTTGGGTATAGGAAGCCCAGACAAGATGCCGTCGGATAAGGCTCTCGACACTCTTAATGAGGTGGCTCACCAACCCAATGCTCACGGATACCAGTCGTATCAGGGTATTCCTGAACTACGCAAGGCTTTTTCTGACTTTTATAAGCGTTGGTATGGCGTTGACCTTGATCCAAACAAGGAGATTTTACCTTTGATCGGTTCTAAGGAAGGAGTCTTTTTCTTGTCGCTAACATTCATCAATCCGGGCGACGGTGTGTTGGTGCCAAATCCTGGTTATCCTACATATACTTCCGCTTCCAAGATCCTTGGGGCTAGAATTATCAACTACGATTTGAATGAGGAGAACGGTTGGCAGCCAGATTTTGAGAAGTTGGAGAAGATGGATCTTTCTGGTGTGAAGATGATGTGGACGAACTATCCTAACATGCCTACTGGAGGAAACGCGCGTCGTGAGACATTTGAAAAGCTTGTCGACTTCGGACTTCGCCACAATATCATCATCGTTAACGATAATCCATACAGCTTTATCTTGAACGACAACCCTATGAGTCTGCTTTCTGTGCCACGCGCAAAAGAGTGTTGCTTTGAGTTGAACTCGACAAGTAAGTCGCTCAACATGCCTGGATGGCGAATCGGTATGCTTGCCGGAAATCCAGAGTTGATTTCATACGTGTTGAAGGCAAAGAGCAACGTCGACTCGGGAATGTTCAAGCCAATGCAGATGGCTGCGGCTAAGGCGTTGGAGGCAGATAAGGATTGGTATGACGGTATCAATTCCGTCTACAGAACCAGAAGAAAATACGCTGAGGCGATTTTGGACTATATCGGATGCACTTACGACAAGAGCCAGGTAGGATTGTTTATGTGGGGAAAGATTCCTGCATCTTACAAAAGTTGTGAAGAGGTGGCAGACAAAATCCTTTACGACTGCCGTGTGTTCGTGACTCCTGGATTTATTTTCGGAAGCAATGGCGACAGATACATCCGTATATCACTTTGCTCAACGGAAGAAAAGTTGTCGGAGGCACTTCAGAGAATTAAAGAAAATTTAAAATAAAACAGAAAAAAAAGTAATAATATATGGAACTGAAAAAGATAAATTTGGCAGGAGCATGTGAAAGCCGTCCAATGGTGATAGCTGGACCATGTAGTGCGGAGACAGAGGAGCAGACAATCAACACTGCCCGTCAGCTACACGCACAGGGTATTAAGATTTTCCGTGCAGGAGTATGGAAGCCGCGCACTAAACCCGGAGGCTTCGAGGGAAACGGTGAGCCTGCCTTGGAATGGTTGAAGGAGGTTAAGAAGGAGACGGGAATGTACGTTTCTACAGAAGTAGCAACAGCAAAACATGTGGAGCTGGCATTGAAGTATGGCATTGACCTTCTTTGGGTAGGTGCCCGTACAACTGCAGACCCATTCGCAGTACAGGAGATTGCAGACACATTGAAGGGAGTGGACATTCCAGTGTTGGTGAAGAATCCAGTAAACCCTGATTTGGAGTTGTGGATTGGAGCTTTGGAGCGTTTGAACAACGCCGGCATCACTCAGCTTGGCGCTATCCACCGTGGATTCAGCTCTTACGACAAGAAGCTATACCGTAACCTTCCACAGTGGCATATTCCAATCGAGTTGCACCGTCGTCTTCCTGAATTGCCAATCGTTTGTGATCCAAGCCACATTTCAGGACGACGTGATCTTATCGCTCCACTATGCCAGCAGGCTATGGACCTTCAGTTTAGCGGATTGATCATCGAGAGCCACTGTGATCCAGACAAAGCATGGTCTGACGCTTCACAGCAGATCACTCCAGAAGTGCTTGCATTGATTCTCAACAACTTGGTTGTCCGCACGACAAATGCATCTACGGAGAACATCACAGCCCTACGTAAGCAGATTGATGAAATAGATATGTCTATCCTAGAGATTTTGGCAAAGAGAATGCGTATCTCACGTGAGATCGGACAATACAAGAAGGAGCATGACATGGCGATTCTTCAGAGCAAACGTTACGATGAGATTATCTCTAAGAGAGTGGCAGACGGAAAGACAATGTCGATGGGAGAGGATTTCTTGAACACTATCTTTGAGGCGATCCATGCAGAGTCTGTACGCCAGCAGATGGAGATCATGAACAAATAAAAAAATTAACAGTTAAGAGTTAGTGGTTGCCAAAGCAATGACTAACTCTTGACAGTTTGAGATATAGATAATTAACGGTTGTAAAGAGTTAATTCAACTCTTAACTTTTAACTCTTAATTCTTAATTCTACATAAGAAATGCGTATTTTAATTCTTGGTGCGGGAAAAATGGGTACATTCCTGACGGATGTACTTTGCATGAAGCACGACGTGGCGCTTTATGATAAGGATTCAAAGAAGTTGCGTTTTGTGTTCAACACACAGCGTATGACTTCTCTCGAGGAGGTGAAGGAGTTCAAACCAGAACTTCTTATCAATGCAGTCACTGTGAAGTATACAATTCAGGCATTTGAGGAGGTTTTGCCATATTTGCCAAAAGACTGTATCATTTCGGATATATCATCAGTGAAGACGACATTGCCAGACTTTTATGCGAAATGTGGATTCCGCTTCGTCTCTACGCATCCAATGTTTGGACCAACATTTGCAAGCTTGTCTGACCTTCGCACACAGAATGCGATAATTATAGAAGAGAGCGACTGTTTGGGTAAGGCGTTTTTCAAGGATTTGTACAACTCTTTGCATCTAAATCTGTTTGAGTACACATTCAAGGAGCATGATGAGACAATGGCATATTGCTTGTCAATTCCATTTGCATCGACGTTGGCGTTCGCATCTGTGATGAAGCATCAGGATGCACCTGGCACAACATTCAAACGTCATATGGCAATTGCGGAAGGTGTGTTGTCGGAAGACAATTTCTTGATCTCAGAAATCTTGTTTAATCCAAACTCAACAAAGCAGCTTGCACTGATACAGGAGCAGCTTGCGGAATTGCAGGAGATAGTCAAGAGTAAGGACTACGACAGAATGTTGGCGTATTTGAATAAGGCTCGTGTGAATATCAAATAATCATATATAGATTTGATGAGGCTGTCTGACACGTTCGGGCAGCCTTTTTTTATCTTTTGAAAATACTATGCTATAAAGTTTGAAATTTGTTAAGAAAAAGAACTTCTTTAATTCTAGGATATTTCAGTCATTGATATTTTGCGTGATCTATTAAGTTGTCTTTTCTTATCATAATCTTGGAAAATCTGTTCAGATGAAGAAAAATACCCCTTTTCATCGGGTTTTTTAGAAAAATTTGAATTAATTTTGGGGTAGCGATTCAGAAAAATATGAAAGAATCGACTTAGAAATGTTCAATGAGTTAGACTGATAAAATCTATCTTTGCAACATAAACGATTGAGTTGATTTTTTCAAATTTAATCGACGAGTTCTCATAGTTCATTTGAAATTTCACTCGTGCCAGAAAAATGGCGGTGAGATCGGCTGATACAGAGCACTGTGACGAAGGCAAAATAATGACCGTGAGAAAATGGAGGTGATTCGTTTGACGGAAAAGTTAAATAGAATATAGAATAATGTGTTAGATTGAGTATATTTAGGCATCATTGACCGTGAGGTTGATGGTGTGGAGAATGAGCCAGGCTTTTGAGTCTGGCTTTCTTTTTTTTGATAAATGTCTTTTTGTTTTACCTTTTTTAGGGTATTTCATAATTTGATGCAAGCTTTAATTTTGTAAAAAAAGTCATGTTTAAATTAGATCAATTTATTAGTACTGGCATTGTCATGTCGTTTGTTTCTGCCTTTTTTTTCATATCATGTGATGATGAAAAAATTGATGAAAGTCAAGATAAAGAAGGAAAAACAGAACGTTTAGAAACCACCTATTCGATAGCATTCCCAGAAATGATTAGTGTGAATGGAGGTGATGTTTATGGTCATGATACCATTGGTGCATTTATAGAAGGAAGAAATGTGACGTTGTCTGATTTTTCGATCAGCAAGTATTTAGTGACGAGAGATCTTTACTTCAAGGTCATGTATGACGACAAAGATGTGAATGCATGGCCGAGCAGATGTGAATATAACCAAACTTACTGTGGTGAGATTATGGAAGGGGAGAAGGACAGTCTTCGCCCTGTGGAGAGCGTTTCGTGGTTTGATGCCGTATATTTTTGTAATCGTTTGAGCAAAATCAAGGGGTACGAACCGGTGTATTCCATTTCAGATATAAAAGAAATACAGTTTATTCTATCATATCTGCTACTGTTTCCCAAGACTTAACAAAGAATGGTTATCGTCTGCCAACTGAAACCGAATGGGAGTATGCGGCAAGAGGAGGTGACGTGACTGTGGAGGATTGGAATTTCTATTATTCTGGAGTTGACAGTGAAAATGCGGGAGCTGCAATAGACAGTGGTATGGATGCAGTCGGATGGTATAACTGCAATGCGGAAACCGGTGTCACTACAAGAAGAAATCCATCAACCATGCACGGCTCGCACCAGGTTGGACTAAAAAAGCCTAATCGTTTAGGTGTTTACGACATGAGTGGTGGAATATTTGAATGGTGTTGGGATTGGGAGCATGCTATTTCAACAGGTTCTACTTTAGATCCTGTTGGTCCAGATTCTGGTGATAAAAAAGTACTTCGTGGAGGAAGTTGGCTGCATGGTTGGGCTATTTATTGTGGAGTGAGGTTGAGATTGTCATCAGAACCACAGACGTCAACAGACTATTATGGCTTTAGAATTGCACGAAGCAAGTGAAACACAATCATCGAATTTATGAAAAGAGGAACTCCTTTAACATGGTTTTCCTCTTTTTCTATTATTGTTTTTTTGTAAAGAGTTTAATGGTCCTATTTTTTTTTGCCTTTTTTTTATATATTTGCCTTGACTATGGGAAATACAAAAGGTAAATATTGGACTAAGATTGCTATTATGGCAGTAATTCCGGCTATATTAGTCGGAATCATATATTTGTCTACTTTGTTGATGCCGACGTTCGACTTGTTGGATGAATCCAAAGATTTCAAGATAGATACCCAGATTGATGCGGGTGACGGTGGAAATTCAGAATGTAGAATTGTGAAAGTGGAAGATGGGGTGGATATGATATTCACACTAAGATCCTCGTTTGCCTATCCATATGTCGGCATGGAAATACATAAAGATGATTATTCTACCTTCCCTCTTGAAAAGTATGTGGTCGAGGCTGATATCGAGAGCACTGAGGACATGCGTTTTTCAGTGCGTCTGCAAGAAGAATTTAATTTTGGAGAGAAGGGAGTAGCCCATCCTACGGCAGTCTATTCGTTTTTGTTAAAGAAAGGAACTAATGAAATTGAGATTCCGGTTGAGGAGATAAAAGATATTCCTGAGTGGTGGTATGCTTCTTATCCGCATTGGACTACAGATGTGCAGAAAATGAAGTACGAGAACATCAAGATTATCTGGCTCACCGCAGACAATTCAAACGAGAAAGATGTGGAGCATAGGATTAAAGTGAAGAGCCTTCGTCTGGTGCCGGCCGCTTGCAACGGTTTTTTGAAAGATGCTGTTACAGTGATGCTTGCATTTTGGGCTATCCTGGCAATAATATCTTTATACCTCCGTCGAAATAATGAAAAAAAGGCTGAGGAAGAAGAAGAAAAAACACAGCAAGTTGTGTATGTTCCGTATGAAAAACTGGATACAGAGAAAGAAGCTCCGAATCTAAAGGATGAAATTTTGACCTTCATTGGGAAAAATTATCCGAATCCTGAATTGAAACTAGCGGATGTGGCAAAGGCATTGTCGATGGCGGAAGATAAAACGTCGGAAGAGATCCGTCTTGCCACAGGCAAATCATTTAAGGCATATCTTAATACAATACGAATTGAAGAATCTAAACGACTGTTGAAGAATACAGCAATGCACATTTCTGAAATCGCATTTTCTGTCGGATATAATAATGTGCAGCATTTCAACCGAGTATTTAAGGAGAGTGTCGGTGTCGCTCCTGGTACATTCAGAGACGGATCATCTGGTTCGAATGACTCGGCAGAATAATCAAACTCTTTTAAATATTATTTCTTAGAAAAAGATTCTCGGATGTCAAATTTATTCGATATCCGAGTTCAACCGTTTATAAAAAAGAGTAATTTTGCGGAAAACAAAGAACTAAGAAAATGGCAGAAATGAAAAATCTAGCCCGTCAGACAGCTGTCTACGGCATTAGCAACATCCTTGGCAAATTCCTCAACTGGTTGCTTGTCCCACTTTACACTTATGTGCTTACTTCAAGTGCTGAATATGGAGTAGTCACGAATCTATATGCGTGGACAGCCCTATTGCTTGTGATCCTTACATATGGAATGGAGACGGGATTTTTCCGTTTTGCAAACAAGGAAGACGGGGATGCCCAGAAAGTGTTTGGCACGGTGCTTACTTCTGTAGGCGTGACATCAACAATTTTCGCAATCTTGGTGATGTTATTCTCAGAAGACGTGGCTGTTTGGCTTGGCTATTCGTCGCATCCTGAATATGTCACGATGATGGGAATCATAGTGGCGATCGATGCCGTCGGCACAATTCCTTTCGCATATCTTAGATATGAGAACAAAGCAGGCAAGTTTGCGATTTTCAAGTTGTTGATGATCATTGTGAATATAGCGGCAAACCTATTTTTCCTTGTGCTTTGTCCGATGTTGAAAAGCAAGTATGATGTGGAAATTCCTTTCTATGACGAGAACTATGGAGTAGGGTATATTTTTGTTTCAAACCTGATTTCCACTCTTTTTGTGACATTATTGTTGCTGCCGGAAATTCGTAAGGCAAAAAAGCCAGATGCTGAGTTGCTCAGGAAAATACTCGGATACTCGCTTCCTTTATTGCTTCTTGGAATCGCTGGAATCATGAACCAGACGGTCGACAAAATTATATTCCCATATTTATTGCCTGATAGAGCCGTGGCAGAGTCTGAACTCGGAATATATGGAGCCTGTTTCAAAGTGGCGATGGTGATGATGGTGTTTACGCAGGCATTCCGTTACGCGTACGAACCATTCGTGTTCGCGCAGAGTAAGGGAGAAGACAAAAAAGTACAATATAGTTTGGCGATGAAATATTATGTGATATTTGCATTGTTGATAGCACTGGGAATGTCGCTGTTTATGGATGTGTTCGCATTGTTGGTGTCGCCATCCTATAGAGTGGGTATGAAGATAGTGCCATTGGTTTTGCTCACATACCTGTTTCAGGGAGTCTATTTCAATCTGTCGATCTGGTATAAACTGACAGACAGAACATATTGGGGGGCAATCTTATCGACTATCGGTTTGGTAATAACCTTGGTAGTGAACATTGCTCTGGTTCCAGAATTCAGTTATTACGGGTCGGCAATCGCATCTTTCCTATGCTATTTGTGTGTTACAATCATATCATATATAATGTCGCAAAAGTATTTTCCTATCGACTATGATAATAAGAGCATGGCAATTTATCTTGTGTTGGCATTAGGATTATATGCAATATTTTATTTCGTTGCTCCGGAAGGATTGATTATCAGGTTATTGGTGTCGACGGTGCTGTTGTCGGTTTACATAATAGTGTTATTCAGAAGAGATTTCCCAGCGTCGTCGCTGCCGGTTGTGGGAAAATATTTTAGATAAGCATTATTAAATATGTGTATATAAAGACGGGAGAAATCTCGTCTTTTTTATTTGATACGTTTATATATGTATTACGGTGTATATTTATACTGGCTTTTCATTTTAACAATTTTTAGCATGCTTTTACAAAAACATAAGAATACTATGTTTTTTAGCAACAAAATGTTACAATTATGTTTAAATAAAAACGAAATAATCGTTAATAAACTTTAAATGTTATGATTTTTTGTTATTTTAGCGACCGCTTTGGAGTGTGTCCTATTCTAAAGTATGTATGAAAATAGAAAAACAAAACAACAAAGATATCTCTAATATCTAAGATATGAAAAACTTAATATCTTATAAAAAGTCCGGTCTGAATGCTTTGCGAAAGGCATTTTCGTTAATCGTAGTATTGTGTACATTCCTTCAGGGTGCGTGGTCTCAAGCATTTGAAGTCGAAGGATGGTATAATGTGGTGGTAGAAGGAGATCCTTCGTCTCGCGTTGTAGCTACCGATGAGTGTGGAATGATATACAGAGTCTATATTGAGACAAATAGTCCGGGTCAAGATAGAATATTTGCCATAAAAAATCCGGCGACTGGAGAGTATATTAACAACGTCCAATCTGCTATTTCAACAAGTGTTTTGAAATGCACTAATAATGATGAAGGCCATTCAAGGACTAGATTTGTTATTTCAGGAGGGCAGGAATTAGCTGATTTCTATTTGAATTTCAGTACTTCTCCTATTACAGTATCAGACACAAAGCCAGTTGACGCTGATATGATTAAGATTACACCATCAACTGGCTCGAAAGTAAACATTGGATCAACTCTGCAGTTTATTTCTCAGTTCTGTTCTTCAAATGTTAATTCTGATCTTACATATTTGTGGAAGATCAGTAAAGACGGTGATGTATGGATTGATCCTGCAGATAAGAATGATGAATCCATATTTAAGTTTACTGTATTGTCAGACATCAAATATGTAAAGTGTGAAGCCTCATATATAGATCCTTCAGGCAACAGTCAGACAATTTCCTCAAATATTGTAGAGCTTACGGTGAATAAGCCTACATTTAATGTGAAAATTGAAGGCGAAGGAGTAAGAGATGTCAATTCATATGAAAAAGAGGTTCCATCGTGGCGTGATGTTGTCATCAAGTTGGTAGATCTACCTTCTCATAATGTTTCGAATCCAAAGATTTCATTTATGGCATTGGATGGAGGAGACAGTTATAAACCATTGGATGAGGCTGTTCTCAATGATGATAAGATGAGTTGGAGTTTGTATGCCAATAAAAGTGGAAAAATGCGCATACAAGTAGATGTGGAGGTTCCTGCATCCGACGGAACATCAACAACTGAGACATTGGAAAAGGAGTTTATTTTCCGTTTGGTATATTCTCCAGATAAGGAAGATGCAGTACAGGAGTTGTTTTATGACGATTTCGGATATTTCGTAGGAAATGAGTATCATTATGTGAAATATAAAGATGGAGAGGTAGAAAATGCGGATGCGGTTGAGACTGTGAGCTCGGATTTGCCAAGCAATATAAAGTGGATGGACGACCAAAATGGTTTCATCAAGGAACATAGTTTTGCATTGACTGATCCAAAAGTTGCACGTTTGCCTTTGGATGCAAATGGTAATCCACAAAGAAATGATGCGAACTGTTGGAGTAAAGGAGACAATATGCCATATCAATGTTGGTGTGAGAATGGTTTCCGTGTTGAAGATGGTTTTTATGCATTTGTATCCAATCCAACTATGGCAGATGGTGGAGCGAAGACAGAAGGTGGAGCAAACGACTATTGGAACGGTACAGACCATACAGAAAATTCAGATGGAACGAAGCACGGTGCTATGTTGATGGTGAATTGTGCAAAGAACTCATTGGATGCAATTATATATGAGAGAGATTTTGAGATTACAGGTGAGTGTGCCAATGTGATGGTGCTTTTCTCTGCTTTTGTAAGTAACGCTCAGGGAATAATTCCTAAAAACGGTGCAAATACTCCAGTAAACATCCGTATGGATATTTACGAGAAGGGGGGTACACAAGTTCTGACTTCAATTGAATCTGGAGATGTGATCACAAGAAATTACGGATCAAATTCATGGTCAAATTTGACGGCGTTGTTCCCATTGTCAAATAAGGATAATACAGAGGGTTCTAAGTTCTACACGTTGAAGATCACAAACAATGCACCTTCAGGTAGTGGTAACGATATTTTGCTTGATGATATTTCGCTTAAGGTTTGTTTCCCTGAAATTGAAGTTAAGGCAAATGTCACTGCGGAGGAGACTCTTGATGAGCACAATATTGTAATCTGTGGTAAGAGCAAGAATTTGACTTTGACAGCTTTCAACAGAGCTGGTATTGAGAACTATATTCCTACCCCATACTATTTGTTCCAGTACTTTGATGATACAGATAGCACTTGGAAGAATCTTCCTAAGGATGCGGAGTCGACGGAATCTGCAATTTCAGAGGATCCTACTATGGATATCAGACTTAGCAAGAAGGATTTCAGTGGAGACACTAAGTTCCGTGTTATTGTGGGTAATGCAAAAAGTACAATTCAAAAGTTGGTTACAGATGGCATAGACAAGCCAAACTGTATGTACACTTACGCTATTTCTGAAGATTTCCATGTTAAGTTCAACCCTGTAGGTGAAGATTTGGATTTGTTTGGATGTATCGGTGAAACAATCAACGTAGATGCAGATGCAAATGGACGTCCGACTATCGAGTGGATTGATTATTCAGGAAAGACATTGACAATAAATGATTCTATCACAAGCATCAAGGATGATAAGTTGGTGTTCGTGATTCCAGAGTCAATTTTGAAATCAAACAATAAGTCGGATACGCTATATATGATAGCTACAACAGAGGGTGGACTTTGTTCAGACACTCAGATTGTATCAATCACTAAGTACGACGATTTGGATTTCAACATTGAAAACGATACATTCTATTGTGAGTTTGACAAAACAATAAAAGCCGTTGATGTTTATCCAACAAGTGGAATCAACTATGTATGGAAACTAAAGGGTTCAGACTTGGAGGATCAGAGAGGTTCTGAATTTAAGGTTTTGAAATCAAATCCAGAGATTTTCGACAATACAGTGACTGTAACTGGTACAGCTGAAAAGTTCTGTCCAATAACGAAGACAGCAGACTTCAGCATCTACCGTCGTTACAACCTAGATTTGACAGTTGATGTAGAAGGAGCTAACCAGAAGGTGGCAAATATTTGTTTGCCTACTGACGGTGAAAGTTCGTCTCGCGTTGATCTTGAAGTTAAAAAGGTTTATGCTGATGGATCGAAACCATCTTATGCGAATGAAAAAGTCACTACTTACTTCTGGTACAGAAAAGATGGCGATAAGGATTCTGTTCTTATCGGACAAGGACCAGAGACTACATTTGTAGATCGTTTGACAGAAAACAATATCTATAAGTATTCGGTTGCGGCTGTTGACGAGGTTTGTTATAAGAATGATGCGGTTGCGACTTCAGATACTTCTACAATCAATGCAAGAAAGCCATTGATTGTCAAATTGACAGAGGATAAGGAAGAGATTTGTAAAGGGGAGGAGAATACTTTGAATGTCAAGATAACGAATGCATTGAAGGTAGATACAATTACTTCTCGCTTCTATGAGAATGGAGCATCACTTACTTCTTTGTTAGGCACAGACAAGAATCATACTTATGTTCCTACAAATGAGACTAAGGAGAAGACAACAAAGAATATCAGAGTTGAGGTGATGGATATGATTTGTAGTCCATCTAAACCGGTTGCAGATTCTGTCAAGTTTGATGTCTTTGTTCCGCTTGTAGTTTCACTTTCTACAGATGCTGAGGGTGATCAGAAGTGTATCAGAAAAGAGAACGGTGATGATTTTGTTAATGTGACATTGACAGTAGAGCAAGGAAATCCTCGTTCAATAGAATGGTTCGACGGATTGTATCCTGGTCTGGTGTTCAATAGACCTGTAACAGTAAATCAAGGAGAAAACAAGATTTCTGTTAAGGCATATGATGAGGTGTGTCGTGCTACTGGAGACTCTGAATTCGTGACGGGTGCAGACACTTCAAAAACAATCACTGCAAGTGAGCCAATAATTATTAGTCTTACAGCAAATACAGATTCTATTTGTAATGGAGAAACTGTAGAGATGGATATGAAAGTTACTAACTCATTGGTTAAAAATGCAGAGGTAAGATGGTATGAGAGCTACAATGGAGTTGAGGATTTGAAATATACAGACAAATCAATAAAAGCTGGTAAGACTCACACTCCTATCAACAATACAGATTTTATGGTCAAGAAAACAATGATCGTAAAAACAATAGACGAGATATGTAATGCAGGAAAAGATGTTATGGACAGCGTTTCTTACAATATCTTTGTTCCTATCAAGTTGACATTGTCGTCTAAAGGCACTGATCTAAATGGAGAGGTTATCCAGAAGTGTATTACACAGGCCAATGTTGATAATGTGGTGCAATTGGTTGTTGATGTAACTGCGGGTAATCCTAGTAAGTTGACATGGTCTGATGGAAATTACAATGATGCTGCGGCTCCTGTATATGATCGTCAGTTTGTAGTATCTCCAGGTAATAATTCAATTTCGGTAGTAGGTTCTGATGGCGTATGTTCATCAACTGCAAGTGATAACGATGCTTTGAATATAGTTGCAGCAAGTCCTATCTCATTGGATCTTGTGGTTAAGAATCCAAATGTATGTGATGGTTCTGAAGTTGAGTTTGAATTGACAGTCAACAATACACTAGACAAGGACAGTGTTGAAGTTAGATGGTATGAGAATGATAAGAAACTTTATACGACTAACGGAGCGTCCTTGATACAGGCACATGTTACTTCTAATGATACTAAATCAAAGTTGGGCAAGACGATGGTTGTCAAGGTTGACGATGAGATTTGTAGCAAGGGTATAGATGTATCAACTTCTGCTGATTATATTGTATACAAACCTGTCAAGTATCATTTGACATCTGATGCGGCGGAATTCAATGTGCCTAACACTAAGTGTTTGGGCCAGACTTCTCAAGGTTCACAGACAAGTGCAGATATCAAGGTTAATTTGACTCAGGGTAATCCAGTGAAGTTCGTATGGTCCGATGACGTTGAATGGTATTGGACTTGGGACGATCCAGAGGAAGAGAGACGTAATACTACGGTACGTAACTTTGATTTGAAACTTGGTAAAAACACATTGTCAGTTACTGCATACGACGATGTATGTAATAAAGAGGGGGCAGGAGCAGAGTTTGAAGGAGAAAACCAGAATATCAGTATTGAGGCAAGAACTCCAATTCAGGTTAGTTTGGCTTTAGCTTCTGGTAGAAATGTGATGTGTAAAGGTGAGGACATTTCGCTTGTTGCAACTGTACATAATGATATGGATGGTGAGCAAACAAAATTGGAGTGGAACGAGAATCATGGTGTAGCTGACGGACTTGTTGATAATGGATCTTATACTACAGACAAATTCTCTCCGGATAAGGGAGATTGGACTTATTCTATAAAAGCGAGTGAGAATGTCGACACTCCAATCTGTCCTTCTCAAACAGCTTCATACAGCGTTTCTGTTCAGGTAAATACGACTTTGAAAGTATATGCATCTGAGGATGCAATTTGTCAGGACACTTCTGGTAGAGATACTGTTAAGTTGATTAAACTAACAGCTCATGTGCTTACTGGTAAGCCACAAGGAATTATTTGGAGTACTGGTGATACAACAAGAGTTGATACAGGATATTCTTTCTTGAATGTTGCTCCAATGAATAACCACATATATTCTGCTTACGGATATGATTCAGTATGTGTGAAGACAACACCAGCATATACTGACACAATTGACGTTGACCACAGAATTTATGTCACTTTAGCTGCAGAAGACTACAAAGTCCAGATGGGTGATGAGGTCAAATTGAATACAGAGTATTCATTGCCTGCAGATGGTGTTCGTTATTATGAGATGGTTTCACCAAATGAGGTAGAACTTGAGAGAAATTATGATTCAGAATTTAGCTGGCAGTTGGATGAACCTGGACGTTACAAGTTCATTGTGAAGTTGGATAATGGTAATTGTGGAGTCCGCAATTCCAATATTATAGATGTTGATGTTGCCGACTACGTTTTGGTGCCAAACGTTATCACTCCTTACAATGGTAATCCTAAGAACGACAAGTTTATGGAAGGATATGACGTGAAGATTTTCAACCGTTATCAGGAAACTGTTTATGAGGGTACTGATGGTTGGGATGCAACATATAGAGGTGAACTTGCTACTCCTGGAACATATTTCTACATCTTGACAAAGAAAGATGGTAGAGTGTTGAAGGGTACAGTTGAGGTTTATAGAAAATAATGGGAAAGAAAAATATAGTCACGATGAAAAAGACGATTTTCAGTTTTGTGATTTCCGCATTGCTTGCCACAAGCGTTTGGGGAATAGAGCGAAGATTCGGAACCGGTTTCTACGAATTCGATTCGTCTAAAGAAAATAAGAAGGTTGATGAGCAGCCAATGTCTGTGTATAAGGATGGCTTCTTCGTCTTCTTCAGAGATAACATAGCTTATAAGTTTAAACCTGGTAAAAACCTGGATTTGTCTAATGTTGAGGAGTGTCCTGAATTGAGTGGATTGGGAATTCAGGGAACATTTGCCTATGATAGAAATAAAGGCAAATTGTATTTCTCGAAGAAAGATTCTCAAGGAAATTCGGAGTTGTATGAGGCTACCGAAGATGACGGAAAGTGGAAAGATGTGAAGAAGCTTAAGATCAAGGGTACCATGGCTCAGGCGAAAGAAGTGCACGGATCATCTTTGGCTATCGGACGTTGGAACCATTATGTCCCAGGTGTAAAAGGATTCTATAATCCTTGTATAGGTCGTGCAGGTCGACGCATCTATTTCTCTGGTGAGTTTATGGCAGGTAAGGGTGGTCGTGATATCTGGTATATCGATCAAGATAAGGATGAAGAAGGAATGTGGACAAAACCAGAACCTGCAAGTGACTATATCAATTCACAGAATAAAGAAGACTATCCTTTTGTAGTTGCTGATACAGCATTGTATTTTGCTTGTAATAAGGTGACAGGAAAAGGAGGTATGGATATATATGTGAGTCACAAGGGCGCTAAAGAAAAGGATTGGGGTAAACCTGAGAATTTAGGTGAACTTTTCAATACTGGAGCTGATGAGTATAATATTGTCGGTAACGCATATTCGATGTACTTCTTGTCTAACCGTAAAGGAGGTAAAGGAGGCTTTGATATCTACTATCCAAACAAATATAATGTCAAGAGGACTGGCGAGTTGACTCCAGACTTTACATGTGATGAGCCTAAGGGTTTCCACTGGGTATTGTTCTTCTTTGATTTTGGAAAGGCCGATATGAAGCCTGAGTATGAGGCACAGTTGGATGAGTTGCTTCGCGCAATGAATGAGTTCCCTGGTGGTAAGTTTGAAATCTCAGGACATACGGATTCCCGTGGTTCTGCTGAGTTCAATAAGAAATTGTCGCAGAAGCGTGCGGAGTATGTGCGTAGTCTGTTGATCGCAAAGGGATATCCAGCAAACTTGATTGTCGCTGTGGGTCGTGGTATGGAAGAGCCTGTTATTCCTAATGCTCAACTTGAGGAGGAACACGAGCAGAACCGTCGTGTTGATATTAAATTGTTGAATGAATAAGGAGAAAATAAGAATATGAAGAAAATATTTATTGTATTAGCAACGTTGCTATTTACGGTTTCAGCCCATGCTCAGCAGGACTTGCTAATGACTCAGCAATTTTTCTCACGTATCAACAAGAATCCAGCTGGTATTGGTAACTTTGAACAGATAGATGCTTTTTTGTTGGGCCGTTTCCAGTGGGTTGATATTAAGGATTCTCCTAAGTCTGGTATTCTAAATGTCCAAACTTTTAAAACTGAACTTAATTCAGGATTCGGTTTCACAATGAGTTATGACGACATCGGTCCAGCAAAGGGAAGTTTTAATCCTAAGGCAGTCTACGCATATGTGTTGCGCCTGCGTGAGGATATGGTTCTTTCTATGGGATTAAGCGCTGGTATCCAATATGCTTATTTCGACGCAAGCAAATATACTCCTGAAGATATTACTGAGATTACAGATGATCACGACTTTATTGACAACAGAGTAAGTGAAGTTCATCCGGATGTGGATTTCGGTCTTGAGTTCTCTAATCCAAAATATATGTTTGGAGTATCTGGTACTCACCTTTTGAAGTATGAGTCTACAACTACTCAGTCTGCTTTCCATATTAATGGTTATGGCCGTTATTTCTGGGATTTGTCCGACAATTTTGTTTTGGCTCCTGCATTGGCATATACTTGGCATGAAAAAATTGCTGTTGCGGAAATCAACGCAATCTTGTTCTACAAGAATTTCCTTTGGGGTGGTATGACATATCATCCGGATATGTTTAATAAGTTTGGCACAAACCCTATCGCTTTTATGGTCGGTGCTGAGTATAAGAACTTCCGTATCGGATATACTTTTGACTATAACTTCGGTAACGTGTCTAAATTGTCTGGTTCTGCTCATGAAATCATGTTGTCTTATAGTGTTCAGACTAAGAAGACGAAGGTCCCTTATGAGAGATTCGAGTAATACTCTTTAGAAAATTGTATATCAATAGCGTAATTCTACTATTTTACAATTTTTATAAATAATATAAACCGTTTTAGTATTGATCGGATGCATTGTCTGAGATTCTAAAACGGTTTTTTATTTGTTGAATAATGTGGTTGGTAAATAAAAATTGACTGGTTATGGAGATAAATGTATATCAGCGTTATTTTGAAGCTGAACTTGAATATAATGGAGTGAAACGCCGTGCAGCTTCTGTTCTGCTTATTTCTGATTCTGAGGCTGGAAACATCAAATACACTGCGGCTGTCGCTTTCATGCCGTATGAGGATTCTGAAGATTTCCGTGTGCCGTATGATGCATATTTCACTAAGGTGATTTTTGAAGGTCGTGGCCGTCGCTCAAAAAAGAAAGAAAAACAATTTATTGAGGATCTTGCTCAATATATTGATGAATTGGCGACAGAGGTTGAGGGTAGTGTCTTTTGGGATAAACCTCTTTCGTGTGAAAGATTAGGATAATACAAATGAATTTTTCGATTCTCGTTTTTTAGTTTGTGTTTTGACAAATTAAACTTATATTTGTTGCATTTTTAATACTTGATAACTTTTATGTTTATGAAAAAGACCATTTTGTTGTCCCAGATTATTTTATTCGGACTTTTTATTATGGGATGTGGTAGAGAAGATTCAGAAGACGGTACCATGAATTATTCTCCAGGTGGATATGATTCTTATTACAATACAGAAAGATACGCAGATAGGGATGAAAACGATTTTAAATTGGTTTCTGTTAATCCGACGTCTGTTTTCTCTGTAGATGTAGACAAGGCAAGTTATAGTAATGTCCGAGATTATATTCAAAGGGGTTCTCTTCCGCCTGTTGGATCTGTCAGAACAGAGGAATTTGTCAATTATTTCAATTATTCATATCCCGAACCAACTGGTGACGATCTTGTTTCGTTGAATGCAGAAATAGGAGAGTGTGCGTGGAACAAAGGCCATTATCTACTTAAACTTGGTCTTAAGGCAAAGACTATTGATGTAAGTAATGTGCCATCTTCAAATCTAGTTTTTCTTATCGACGTTTCTGGAAGTATGTCTCAAGAACTACCTTTGCTTGTCGAAGCTTTTGATGTTTTGATGGATGGGTTACGTGATAATGACCGTGTGGCTATTGTGACATATGCTAGTGGAGATAGAGTTGTCCTTCAGAGTACTCCGTGCACTAAAGAAGGACGCAAGAAGATTTATAACGCACTACATTCTCTTTCTGCAGGTGGCAGCACTCAGGGAGCCAAAGGTATTCAGACAGCATACGAGATTGCCCATAAGAACTTTATCAGTGGTGGAAACAACCGTGTGATACTTGCTACAGATGGAGATTTCAATGTGGGAGTATCTAGCACTGCAGGTCTTAAAGATTTGATTCAGAAGGAGAGGGAGACGAATGTGTTCCTGACTGTGCTTGGCTTCGGACGCGGTAATCTTAATGATGAGATGATGTCGACTATTGCCGACGCAGGAAATGGCAATTATTCGTATATAAGCACAATTTACGAGGCAAAAAAGGCTCTCGGTACTGAACTGTGGGGATCTATTTATACTGTGGCTCAAGATGTGAAGATATTGGTGGATTTCAATCCTAATTTGGTGAAAGCCTACCGTCTAATTGGATATGAAAAGCGTTTGTTGAATAATGAGGATTTCAATAACGACAAGAAAGATGCTGGTGACATGGGCTCTGGACATACTGTAACCGCACTTTATGAGATTGTTTCGGCCGATAGCAATGAAGAGTTTCCTAATACAGCTACAGAATCGGAATATGTGAATCCCGTCGCTTCTAACGACCATACTAATTGGATGACGGTGAAATTCCGTTATAAAAAACCGACTGAAACAGAAAGTAAACTTCAGGAATTAAAAGTCGACGGCTCTTATCTAAAAGATTTGAATTCTGCCGATTTTAATTTGGCTCAATATGTCTCTGCATTTGCACAGGTGTTGAATGACAGCAAATATTGTCCGATGTCTCTTGAGGATATTTCAAACTCAATGGCATCTATACCTTCTGATGAGAACGGATATGTCGATGAACTTAAGGTATTGGTTCGAGAAGCCAGTATGCTAAAGAAATAATGAATTCTTTGCGACTAAGAAATATGTCTAATGTATTTTGAGGATAACTATTCCATTATTTTCGCAGTCGGAAGAAAAGAAGATGTTGTTAAATACTATTCACAAAAAAAGCATCGTCAACCGATGCTTTTTTTGTCCTCCGAATTTTGTTCGGGTTTGAGTAATAATGTGTTATATAGAGTTATTTAGAACAATGTCATTTTATAAGAAGCATATCCTCCATTCCATTTCACAACGATGATGTATAGCCCCGGAGTCACTTGGCTAGTAAACTCATATTCTTGTTGCCCACACAGACTATGCTGCTCTTCCACTTTCCCTGATGCAGATATCACGTCGACGGTTATATCAGCGTCTATTCCAGAAATACGGATGTTGTTCCCGTTCACGTGTAAAGACGGTACGGATGAACCTACGACTTCTTGTATGGATGTTGTGTCCGGCTTTTCTATTTCACTATTTGCATACAGAGGTGACAACGCATCAGCCCATAAATGATGCATTGCTTGTCCTCCTTTAGTCTCGCCGTTCGGATGCACTCCGTCAGACGCTATTTGCTCAGGATGAGCTAAGAAGTAGCTATAGAAATCAGGTCCTGGGTGCAGATTGTTTTCTTGAGTCAGCTCATCTATTGCCTGAAGAAACTTAGGATTGACTTGCCAGCCTGCTTTTGATTCATTCGTAGCGATAATGCGTGCCAGAATGGGCTCAATACCATGAGCTTTGGCCGAGTCGATAATCGTCTGCATATTACGTTTGTAGGTCTCAAGATTCCAGTCACCACCGCCCCACGCATCATTCGTGCCCATTTCTATTGCCCAATGCTTTACGTTGCCTGCATAACGTAAATAATCGTCAAGATGAGCCACAACTTCGGTGCTGTTGATACAACCTATTCCGCCTCTTAGCATTGCTGGTGTGAAATTAGGGAATCGTCCGTGGATGATATTGGCAGTGGTGGAATCGGTGTCCTGCTGCTTCAATCCCATTTGGCTGATACTTGTTCCCATGAAGAACCACGTGTCATCGCCATCGTTTGACGCGTCGAAGGCTTCTATTTCCAAAATTTGTCCGACATTCTCTTCGCTCACAAAGCGGAACCACGACATTCCGTCGAAATCAATATAGATTCCTCTTGCCATGACGGGATTGTCTTTGACCTCTGTCGCCAAAATCCAGTCGCCGTCCTGTCCGTTTGTGGAATTGGAAGATGTAAGTATTTTGAAGTTGCGGAGAGATATACCTGTATGTCCGCATCCGCTTGTGAAGTCGGTCGCCCATGCACAGTCTCCATACGATTCCCATGATATGAAAAGACGTGATGGACCTTCCCCGACATTCAAAGCGATCTCTTTAGCCGTACACTGTTTCCAGTTCGTCAGGTCTCCATCTGTAATGTAGTGGTTTTCTCCACTGCTTGTGTAGGCTGTCAGTCCACGACTTAATAGCTTATTGGGAGTTATAGCCATCGCTGTGCCTCCTAAACCCATAGTTATGGCACTTGTCGTTAATATTTTAATCCAATTGTGCATAATTAATTATCGGTTTTGATTATATTCTCAACTGATTTCTTCTTCATCTCTTGATGATCTTGAAAACATCCCCGTCTACATTAGCAAGGTAAAGTCCGCTATGCCACTTGCTGACATTTGTTTTATGAATTCCTTTTTTCAGGTTGTTTTGCGAGATGACACGGCCACTTATTTCGGTTACGACAATATTAGCATCTTCGTTGAGAATCAGGTTTAAATTTGAATCTTGATCCAAGAAGACGTATGGCCGTCCTTCTGCATATTTTTCATTTAGTGAAGTCTGAGTGCATTCATTTAAAGTCGCTTTTTTAGCTTCTGCTTTCCAAGCGTCTGTGATTATTTTGCCCCAATTGCTGGATCCTTTCCATGTTGTTGTATTGTTCCAGTTCTTGATGCTAAGATTAGAGTATGAAGACAACACAGGATTTGCCGATGGGTCTTTCACCACATCAAGATATTCCACCGGACTGCCGTTGCCATACCATGACCATGCCAACCATCCTACGTTTTTTTCTTTACAATAGGAAAGTATCTGTTCTTCATCGACGTCTCCATCACTGTGAAACCATCCAAATTCACCGATGCATAATGCTAAATCTTGATTGATTACTCCGTCGATGTTGGATGCTATTTTGTTGGTGTTGCCGGCTGAACCATACATGTGGATGGAGAAAAGAATGTTGTTTTCTGGGTCTGCTGCCAACACATCTTTTCCGTATGTGTGGATTGTGGATGCATTCTGACCGTATCCGCCAGCGTCTACCATGATGCAGTGGCGTAGTCCGGCTTTTCTGATCACAGGGATTGCTTTTTTGTATCCGTCACGCCAGTTGGCTGCGGAAGACGAGTTGTGCCACTCGTTGGCGATGTTGATGATGACGTAGTGTTCTGTGCCTTTCAATACAGATGCCATGTTTGCAAAAAAGTTGGCGGCTTTCACTAAATCGTTAATGTCGTCGCTGCCAGTAGCATCATGAACCTCAATGATTGCCACCATTCCATATTCCTTACATTTGTCCACTATCTTTTTGACAGATGCAGCGTCATCGGCGCTAAACTTTGCTCCGTCGCCCAACACGATACGAACGGCATTGGCATCATATTTATTGATGGCTTCCAACTGTGTATAGGCGGAACTCTTAAACCAGGTGTATGCCAGATTCACACCTCTCATCACAAATTCGTTGCCGCAACGGTCGAGTAGCTTTGCCCCGTCCACTTTAAATCCGTCTACATCGGAAACCTTAAACTCGTATGATGGTGCGTCATTATCCTTTTCTATACGTACGTAGTCTACCACTGCCCATGTCCAAATAGGTGTCAGTTTGACGGTGTTGTCTCCCGACTTGAAATCGTATGTCCCTACTAAGCATTCTCCTCTTTTATCCGCTTCCTGGTCGTTTTTTTCTCCAAGGTTAGCTGTTCCCCCAATGCCATTGACTGCACAGTTGATCTGTTTGAATCCGTGAAGCGAATTGTAGCCTACATACACTTTGTAAGCTCCTTTAGCAGATAAGTTGACAGACAAATTGATGTAGTCAGTCTCATTTTCAAGTCTGAGTACTCCTAAGCCTGATTTATTCGTCACGCTTACTTCTGATGCTTTGAAGTCGTTGCTGCATTCCACTTCGTAAACTCCTTTCGACTCGGATGCCGAACATATGTCGTCAAGTGCTCCAGCAAAACAATTAGCATGCCAGATTATCCCGAATGTTATAGTTGATAATTTGATAAGTTTATCCATATCGTTTGTGTGTTATATTGATTTGTGACAAAAGTAGATTGAGGCACAAAAAACACTAAGGAGAATGTTTTCACAAATATGGATGATTGTTTCAACGTGCTGATTTAGGAGAATTTCCGAAGAATTGTTTGAATCGTCTGCTGAAATACAATGGATCGTTAAATCCCACGGCATATGCTACGTCGCTGACAGACATGTTTCCGTCTGCCAACATGTTTTTTGCCATATTGAGGCGGTATTCCGTCAGAATCTCCATTGCTGTCTTGTCTGTTATAGCTTTCAAACGTCGGCAAAGAGTGGATTTGCTCATTCCTAAGTCTTGAGTGAATTCAGTCAGACTATAGAGCGGATTAGTGTAGTTTTCCTTTACCAAAAGGATTATTTTTTCCAGCAATGGGTTTATCTTTTCAGAAGAAGATTCTTCTTCTCCTTCTAATGTTTTGGACAATGCCGTCACTTGTATTTTCTGATGCCACATCAGGAAGTTGCAAATCTTGACCAACAGCTCGTCATCGTCAAATGGCTTGGCTATATAGTCGATAGCTCCGATCGACAATCCTTTTAATCGTACATTATCATCTGTCTTGGCGGAAAGGAAGAGTAGAGGAATGTTTGACGTGAGTAAATCCCCCGTCAACTTTTCATACATCTCTATACCATCCATCTTTGGCATCTCCACGTCGCTGATGATTAGGTCTGGCACGTATGTCTGAGCTTGCGAGATTCCTTCTTCTCCATTGTGTGCCACATGCACTTCTACGTATGGAGACAACAGATCAGTGATATGCTCCAAAAGAAGTTCGTCGTCATCAACAATCAGAATAGACTTCCCTGAAAGCAGTTCCTTGTTTATTGTCAACTCTACATCCTGTTTCTCATCAGAAAGCAATTCCAATTTCTCATCCGGACATTTTGGCAGTGAAACGGATATTGTGGTGCCGTCCTGCAATTTGCTTTCTATATTAAGTGTCCCTTTATTTTTATGAACGTAATCAAGCACGATTCTGAATCCGAATCCATAGCCGACCTCATCTTCTGTGCCTGATGTTGACGTTATATTTTCTCCCGACAGAAGTTCGTTCACTTTATTTTGTGACATTCCGACTCCTTTGTCTGTCACTTTAATAATCGAATACTCTTCGGCCTCTGTCAAATCTACGGATACTTCGCTCCCTTTGGAAGAAAATTTGATTGCGTTGGTTATCAGATTGCGAATGATGGCGGAAAACATGCGTGAATCACACCATGTGGCATATTGTGTCATTCCGTCTTGACGCAATTTGATCTCCTTTTCTCCCGCCAGACCTTCCAATAATGAGATAGCCTCTTTCACCAGTTCGTTTGCATCTATAGCCGACGGATGGTATGTGGAGAGCGCGACATCTCCGTTTGCCCATTGCAAAAGAGAGACCATCTGTTTCTGCAAACCTTCAGATTCGGCTGCCAATTTTGAGAGCAGTCGTTGTTGTTCGGCCTGTGTGTAGATATGCGACAACATACGTTTTAAAGTGGATACGATGGCAAACATCGGATTTTTCAAATCGTGAGCCACCACTGCCACCATCTGATCTTTTTGCTTCAATGTCGCCAACAGGGTTTCGTTTCTGGCCTCGATAGCCGACTTTTGTTCTGACAATAGTATGTTGGCATTGTTCAGGTCTCGAGTCCTTTCATCCACCATCTGTTGTAGCTGTCGACGGTGCTCCTCAAGTCTTCTCGTTCTTAATCGATATAAAATATAGAGTAAAACGCATGATAAGAAGAAAGTTAGGCAGTAAAACCATATGCTGTTCCACCATGGTGATGATATGGAGACGTGAAGAGAAATCGTCTGTACAGCCTTGCCGCCTGAGAATGCCGCCAATTCAACAGTGAAATCACCAGCTGGAAGATACGTGATGTCTATACTGCGTTTGTTGCCTAGACTCTCCCAATCCATACCGATTTCTGGAATACGGTATTTGGGCACAAGATTGTTTGTCAAAGAGAAATCCACCCAGTCGAATCCTATAGAAAATCTGTTTTGATTGTATGATAAATTCAACCTGTCCATTGATTTCAATGGATATGGAAGGATGTCGCTTCCCACTGGCACTGTTTTTCCTCGGATGCTGAGATGTGAGAATGTCATGTGTTCGATCTTCTCGGAACTCTTCACATTGGGTTGGATACAAACAAAACCATCTTTGCATCCAAAGTAGATGTCGCCTGATCGAGTCTGCAGACAAGCTCTGCCAGTGAAATAATCGTATGATGGAATGGCGTTAGTGGGAAGCATACGGTCGTATGTCATTCTCTTTGTGTCGATTGCCAAAATTCCGTTTGATCCGCTGGCCCATAAAACATTGTTTTTGTCAATCAGCACAGACGCATATTCTCCCATAGGAATGTAATTAATTGTGCCGAGACATATGTCATCTTTGTCAAAACAGTAAATGCCTTTGTTGGTGGCTGCGAATAATGTATTGCCTGAGTCGGCTACGCATTGGTTCACGTGCAAAGGGTTGCTAGACATAGATTTGTCGACGTCGGGGAGCAATGGCTTGAATCGGCCGGATCTGTTGCTCCAGATGGTTCTGGCTGTGTATATGACAATGTTCCCATCAGGTTTCTGATATGTGCCTTCCACCCAAACATCAGGATAATTGCTCATTGCGGAATCTGTCAGAACAAGTTTTTCCCATTTGCCATTTTCCCCACGGTAAACGCCATCGCCTGCAGCTGATATATAAATTGCCCCATCTGCCATTCGACAGATATTTTTTGTCGTGTGGCGTGGATTTTCTATCCCATTATAAATGATTTTGGATATATCCCCTGTCTTTATGTTGTAGCGGTTGCTTTCTCCGCCCCAATAGCCTATCAGATAGTCGTCTTTCTCTTTTACAATTGTCAGCACACTGTTTGACGACAATCCAGATATGTTTCGTTTCACCTGAAAATCAGAATCCAACAATACCATTCCGCATCCGTCGGTGCCCATCAGCACGTCACCGTCGTCTGTCTCACAGAAAGATGCTCCCACTGCTTGGGGAATGCCTACATCTTTCGATTTTATATATGTGTAGTCGTTTATCGAGGTGGTTCGCCATACTCCTGAACTCTGTGTGGGCACCCAAACATTTCCGTTGTTATCAACAAACAATGATGATATTTTAGCGAGGGCATCTTCTCGCTCGTTCAATGGGATAATCTTGTCATATTTAAAAGTCGTACCGTCGAACTTGCATTTCCAAAGCCCGTCATTCAGTGTGCCGATCCAAAGTATTCCTTGTTTGTCGGATGCCACTGCGCTGACGTCATCAAAAGGAGTGTCGACTTTTTTTATAACAGGCTCGTTCTTTTCTCCGTCGATTTCTGCAATCCATGATCCTCCCACAGTGGAGCAGATAAGTATATGGTTGTTGTCGAGAGAATGTAGCTCCGAAACAAGATGATCTTTAAGTAGCACATATAGTTCATTGCCATCTTTATCAAGAATGGATAGCCCTTCGTAGTGTCCTACCCAGTAACGCCCAAATTTGTCGACGCAAACGTCAAGTACGTGTTGGGCATAGTTTGGAGCGACGCGGTGAAACTTATTTGTCATATTGTCAAAACCAAACAATCCGCATGCTGTGGAAAGAAGATTTTCACCGTTTGGCTGGGAAGAAAATCCTTTCAGATCGTGTTTGTATGTGTCATTGGGGAGAAAAGACGAAATGTCTTCAAATGAGTCGGTCTGCTCATTGTATGAGAATAAAACAGAGTTTGAACTGGAAAAAGATGGTTTGCCATCAGGCAGAAGGAATGTGTAATAAATGTCATTTCTCAACATTACGGAATCAGTGAATGAACTGTAGTTTTTGAAATTCACACCGTCGAAACGGCTGATTCCGAAACGTGTGGCTATCCAGATGAATCCATTTGTGTCCTGACTTACTGCATTCACAGAATTGCTTGAGAGCCCATCTTCCACTGTGTAGTGGGCAAACAATAGTCGTTCTGCCTTTGCTCCTACAATAGCGAAAAGCATCACCATGCATGTCAATATTTTCTTGAAAACGGTCATCTTGAACAAACTCATTTATCACAAAAATAAAAAAAGATGACGAAAGAGAAAAAAATATGACGTGCTCGTTTTATAATTTTGCGTTGTCTAGTTTCTCATTTCGCATTGTGGTTACAAGTTTGCCCTCAATTTAGCATTTCTCATTTCGCATTTTTAATTTATACAATATTGTCGCAAGAATACCCATGGCGATGCTCAGAGTCCAGACGTAGATGAACGACACTCTCAATCCGAAAGCATCGGCGATGTTGGCGATCATGAATGGTCCGAACAGGAATCCGGTGCCACTTATTGTGTTGACCATGGCTATTCCAGCTCCTGGAGTGACGTCTGGTTGGCTTCCAGCTTGGCTGTAGATGATCGGCACCACACAACTCATACCTATGCCGGTGATGAATAGAGCAATTACAGAGATGGTAAATGCAGCGTCGCCAAAAGATGCTGCGCTTGCGAACATTCCCAATCCTATGATTGTGATTCCGCTGCAGACAACTAATATAAATGTCTCTGAAAACCTGCTTCTCACGATGTCTCCCATGAAACGACCGATTGCCATGAAGGATGCGTAGACAGCCAAACCTACTGGTGCAAGATTCTGCGGTAGAGTGATCACTTCGTTCATGTAGGTTGTGCTCCACGTCGACACAACACCCTCGATCACTCGGCTGAACAGTGCGAAGAATGCGATCAGCAGCAATATCCCTTTTGGAAAAAGAAGACGGAATTTCTTGTCAGCTGGATTCTTTTTAGGTCTTTCCCTGATCATAAACCGACGTAGAAGGATAAGCTCAGTGAATATGCAAGCCGAGGCAGTGGAGAAATGAGCCCACGTAGGAATGTCGAAAGAGAGAAATAGTATAGTGATGAGAGCTCCGGTAAGTGTGCCGACATAGTATATTGCGTGGAATTTGCTTAGAATACTGCGTTTGTAGGCTTTTTCTACAAGGATGGAATTGCCGTTGATGGCTATGTCGAATAGCGACACAAACATGCCGTAGGCCATACAGACAGGGAAAAGCAGGTATTTCGACGGCATGATCGGAATCAGAGCAAACAGAGTCGCCACGACGAATCCCATCGCAGTCAGATTCTTGCTGCCATAACGGTTGGCAAGGTTGGAGCAGACAGGCATGATGAGCAGTCCGCCGATCGACATGGACAGTTCCATCAGACCGAGTCCGGTGAAATTGAAATTGTAGATGATTTTCAGCGCGGGCATTCGTGAGAATAGGGTGGCGAATGTGAAACCTGCGAAGAAATACATTGTCATCAGTGCGTAGCGGGCATGATTCTTCGCCAGACGCAATTCCGCTGCAGAATAATTCTGATCCATTTTAGCATTTAATTTTATTTGTCCTCATCTGAGGTGGTAGTGCTTGTTTTAAATTGGGTGCAAAATTAGTAATAAAAGGAAAATTATAGCTAATTATTAAATACTAAAATTCAGTCTTGATATGATATTTATGGTGAATCTTTTATTCCTGAATGATGACTTTTCTTCTGTTTATGATTTTTATACCTTTATGAGTAGATGGAACTTTTTTCCCTAAAATATCATAAGCGTTATAGTTGGGATCGTTGTTGTCTTTGTAGAATGGACTTCTGAAAGAAATGTTGTAAGTCTTAGATTCGTCTTGCAACATGTCTATTATCTCAGGATATAGATCATTTATATTGTTGTCCATCCATTCTTTTCTTGTAGTAAACCATTCTTCGTATATTTTTGTCTGCTCTGTAATGCTCCATGTGGGAATGTTGATATTGTATGAGCTGGAAGTGAGATTGTATGATTTTTCAAATGCTTTCCCTTCGTCAGAATCTGCATACTCTTTGATTGCCTGAATAAGTTTTTCTGTCACTTGGTTGTCGACAAATTTGATCCACTCTTTGCAATATGCTGTGATAAAAGAACTGTCCTTATCGTTGTCGAATAGATATTTGAAAAAATAGTCTCCTTTGTGAGCCGAGCTCCATTCGTTTTCATTTCTGCATATACAGTCGAAGTCCCATAAAGTCGCGGGGTATGCCTTCGATTCTGATGTGTTGTCTGCTTTGGCAAAGAAAAGGTTGCTGCCTGCTCCGTCTGATATTCCAAGAAAATCTTGAGCGAGTATCCAACGGGCACAAGTGTCCAAACATAAATAATCTTCACTCTGTTCGTTAATGACGGCATTTTGCATTTCTTTCAACCATTGCTCTATATATGTTTTTTGTTCCTCTGTTATATCATTGGTGTCGGGATATTTTAGCGTGAATTTCATTTTTTTGTTGCTGAATTCGGTATCGATGTAATAGTCTTCATTCCACCAATATGCGTCATATTCAAAAATGTAGCCGGTCTTTTTGTCGACGTTGATTCTACAATCTTTATTTCTTTTAACTGATTCAGTCAGGTAGTATAATCCTCGATATTTATTGTTCATAAAGACGTTGACAGGCTTGAATTCAGGCTTGTATGGCATATCGATGATTTCATTTAGTGTAAAACCTATGTGTGTCCTTAAAAAATTATTGTAAGTGAGAAGTAATAGAAATTCTTTGTCTTTATATTTATCGTCGTCGTCACGTAAGAGAAGATCTGCTTTCTTTTCTAATTTCAATTTATATGGTTTTGCTCGCAGTTTTGTACTTGTGTTGCCACGTAACTTTATGGTCGCGCCAGACGTGTCTGCTTTGTATAAGCCACTTTCGTATAGAATTTCATCATGCAGACGGATAGTTATGGAGCAAGGCACTTTGGTGGCATTTGTGATAGATTCTCCTGTAGCACCCTCTGGTGATGTCACAAACTCGCAAGTGGGTTCTTCATTATTTACTGTATTGATTATGATGACAGGCAACCCTATTTCACAAATTTCATTTAGTGTCTGAGCCCCCATTTTTAAAATGCTAATTATGAATATACAAATGCTTATAGATAGACGGTTCTTATTCATGTCACAATTTTGTTTTTACAAATGAATTGTCTCTCAAGTCAAAACTTTGATTTGCGAATTTAGCATTTATAATTTATAATTCAGCATTTATCTTATTCCTCTCGCCATTTTTACCGTCTCCCACGCCACATTAATCTGCTTCATTGTCTCTGTGGCCTGACGGATTGCCTCGTCGCCCAAGGAAGCGGCGTTGTCGGGATGGTATTTTATTGCCAAAGCACGGTATGCTTTTTTTACTTCGGAGTCGGAGATATTATTGTTCACGCCAAGGATATCGTAGGCTTCGTTAATGGATATCCTGTTTCTATTACTTGATTTTGAGTTTGAATTGTCGGAGTTGTTATCTGAGTTATTTGAACTTTTTGATTCGTTGGAACCTTGTTTTTTTTCAGATTTATTTTTCTTGTTCGAGCCTTTCTTGTTTGACTCTTCTTTATTCTTGTTAGCCTCGTAGAATCTTCCTTCGTATTTTTTCACGAAGATAATATAGATACTTTTGTATGTCTCATCCTTGATGTTCAGATTACGGGCTATCTCTTTAATAATATTCTCTTCGACAGTGCTGAATACGTCGTCGGAATAGGCTATAGCCAACAGCTCCATGATAATATCCGTTTTTGCCACAGGATTTAGACATCTGTTGACAGTCTGATATACGTTCTTCAAATCATAATCCTTGCTGAGGATCTCCTTGAAATTTTGTAGAGCATCTATTTGCTGTTTTTTGGTCTTGTAGTATCTGCGAATAGTCTCTTTGACTTTATCCAGCTCGCAGACCATTTGTTTGCCGTCACCTTTCATCACCTGGGCACAAAGCAGGAGCAGACAGTATTTGTAGTCGGATTCTTTTGTTCGACTGGTCTTGTCTTTTGATTGGTTAAGTTGTCTTGTCTTTTTTATTATATTCCATGCCCACTCAAGCTCACTTAACGCTTTGAAATTAATGTTTTTTTTGTCACGACCGTATTGTTTTTTTGAGTTGTTTCTAAAATTGTTATTATCATCTCCGTAAAGTCTTTTCAGTTTTAGGTATTTTTTCTTGATTGTATCGTCGCTATCATTCCAAGTGGCACCAAGAATTTTATACGCCTTAATTTCGTCTGGCGTCAAACAGTCATCTTTTGCAGAGTACGAGCTTCTATACGAGTATTTGTTGTCGCTGGATTCTGAACTAAAATCGTATTTGTAGTTATGGTCATTATCGGTATCATCATTTGGTGTTAGCTCCGAAAATACTTCTTTTATAATAGTGAAAAAAATTATTCCACCTACTGCCATTAATGACAATCCTAAAATCATTAATGAAGTTCCGTCGGCAACAAAACCAATACCTGAGATGAATAATCCCAATGATACACATATACCTTTATAATGATTGTCCATGATTCCTTATTTTTCTGTAGATTTAATTCAACATTATTTAATCCCTCTCGCCATCTTCACCGTCTCCCACGCCATATTGATCTGTTTCATGGATTCTGTGGCCTGACGGATTGCCTCGTCTCCTAGATTAGACGCATTGTCGGGATGACATTTTATTGCCATAGCACGGTAGGCTTTTTTTATCTCCTCGTCGGTTGCATTGCTTTCCACGCCAAGAATCGCATATGCATTTTTCTCTTTTGATGAAATTTGACGTGAATCGTGAGAGTCTTCATTATTAGTTTTGCCTTGCTTGGAATTCCTGTGTTCCTCTTGTTTTTTATAATAATGATCTTTTCTATTTTCGTTTTGGCTCTTGTTCTCACTGTAGAATCCTTTGTTGTATTTCTCTATGAAAATGGAATATATGCTTTTATATTCATCTGAAGTTATACGCAATTGACTTACAATATGAAGAATCTCTTTTTCTTCAGCGTATTTCAGGTTGTTGTCGGAATACGCCACAGCCAGCAGCTCCATTATGAGTTCCGACTTCGCGGTGTAATCAAATTGGGTGTTTAGAGAACTCCAAATAGAGAAGTAATTATTGTCGTCTAATATGGATTTGAATGTGTTAAACGCTTCGTATTGCTCTTCTTTTGTTTTATAATATCTTCGTATTGTGGATTTCACGCGGTCTAATTCGCATTCCATCGTATCTCCGTCTGCTTTCATTACTTTTGCAAGCAACACAAGAACACAGTATCTGTAGTCTTTGTATTTTTCCTTTTCCCTAGCCTCTTCCTCTCTATTCTTTTTTTCCTCCTCTTCCTTCTTTTTTTTCTTTTCTTCAGTTTCCTTTTTTTCTTTATCTTCCTCCTTTTTTCTTTCTTCTCGTTCCTTCTTTTCCTTTATCTTTCTCTCTTTTCTCCATTCCTTTTCTTGCTGTATTCTTGTTTTAATCTTTTGCAATAACCTTTTATATAAATAATTGAGGTTCGTTTTAAAATTGTGAAATGTGATCAACAACTTTTTATATAAATAATTGAGGTTCGAAAATAAGCATATTGCTACCAATGTGATAAAAAGTATATAAACGACAATGAGAAAAGAATTGGCCATGATTTTATTATATGTATGAAGTTCCCAAAGTAAGCGGTTATAATTCAAATTAATAAAAGCCGCAACCCATAAGATGAATTGCGGCTTTGTATTGTGTCGACGTCGGTTTTAACGTCAGCGTTTTTTTATTTGTTGACCTGGAACTTAGTCACACCGTTCTTGATGAAGTCAACGATCTGGTTTGCAGCTGCAAGACCAGCGTTAGTGTTTGCCTCAGCTGTCTGAGCACCCATCTTCTTTGGTGTAGAGAAGTAACGGCCTGTGAAGCACTTGAACTCCTTGTCTGCCTTTGGCATGATGTCTGTGATATACTTAAGGTCAGCACGCTCAGCCATAAGTTTCCACAAACCAGCCTCATCGATAACCTCCTTACGAGCAGTGTTGATAAGGATAGCTCCCTTCTTCATCTTGCTGCATAGGTCGTAGTTGATGCTCTTTGTAGTCTCTGGAGTAGCAGGAATGTGTAGAGACACGATGTCGCAAGTCTCAAACAATGCTTCCTGATTCTTTACTGCGTGTACACCAGCTGCCTCGATTACATCTGCAGGACAGAATGCGTCGTATGCATATACATCCATGCCGAAGCCCTTAGCGATGCGAGCGACGTTGCGACCAACGTTACCGAATGCAAGGATACCAAGCTTCTTGCCTAGAAGTTCTGAACCGCTCTTGCCGTTGTAGAAGTTACGTACAGCGTAAACCAACAAACCAAGTACCAACTCAGCTACTGCGTTGGCGTTCTGTCCTGGAGTGTTCATTACAACGATCTTGCGAGCTGTTGCTGCCTCAAGATCAACGTTGTCGTAACCAGCACCTGCGCGAACAACAATCTTTAGGTTCTTAGCTGCATCCATCACCTCTGCGTCAATGATGTCTGAACGGATGATGATTGCGTCTACATCAGCTACAGCCTCAAGAAGCTGCTTCTTCTCTGTATATTTTTCAAGAACAGCGATCTCAAAACCAGCGTCGCTGATGATATTCTTGATTCCTTCTACAGCTGCTGCTGCGAAAGGCTTCTCTGTTGCGATTAATACTTTTGCCATGATTTTTTCTATTAAAACGTGGAGACGCACGACCGTGCGTCTCTACCAAATTTATCAATTCATTTAATGGACGCACAACCGTGAGCCCATATAGATGATTTATTTTACTTTTGCCTCGAACTCCTTCATTGCTGCGATAAGAGCATTCACGTCTTCCATTGTACATGCGTTGTACATAGAAGCACGGAATCCACCAACAAGACGGTGACCCTTAACACCAACGATGTTCTTAGTCTTAACGAACTCAAGGAATGTCTTCTCAAGAGCCTCTGTAGCGTACTTTCCACGAAGAAGGAATGGAACGTTCATTCTTGAACGTGAACCAGCCTCAACAACTGGAGTGAACACAGTAGAGTTCTCTAGGAAGTTGTATAGAGCGTCGCATCTCTGGATTGCAAGCTTCTCCATACCCTCAACACCACCGTTCTCCTTGATCCAAAGTAGAGTCTCGCGGATAGCGTAGATACATACACATGGAGGAGTGTTGAACATAGATCCGTTGTCTACGTGAGTAGAGTATTTAAGCATTGTAGGGATCTTACGGTCTGCTACCTTCTCAACGAAATCGTTGCGGATGATTACGAATGTAGCACCTGCAGGTCCAAGGTTCTTCTGGCATCCACCGTAGATCATGAAGTACTTGCTTACGTCTAGTGGACGTGAAGCGATATCTGAACTCATGTCGGCGATTAGTGGAACTGGAGAATCAAGATCTTCAAAAATCTCAGTACCGCGGATAGTATTGTTAGATGTGATGTGAACGTAGTCTACATCAGCAGGGATTTTAATGCTCTTTGGCTCTGGATAGTATGTGAAGTTCTTGTCTGCTGAAGATGCGATCTCTACGACCTCTCCCCAAAGCTCAGCCTCTTTAAGAGCCTTCTTCGACCATACACCAGTGTTAACGTATGCAGCCTTAGTCTTCAAGAAGTTGAAAGGGATCATGCCAAACTGCAAGCTTGCACCACCACCGACGAAGATAACGGAGTAGTTGTCTGGAATGGAAAGTACCTCTTTCATTAGAGCTACTGTCTCATCATAAACCTTCTGAAAATCTGCTGAACGGTGAGATACCTCAAGTACAGACTGACCTGTCTCGCCCATCTCTAGCACAGCCTTAGCAGTGTTTGTCAAAGTTCTGTCTGACAACTTGCATGGACCAGCGTTGAAGATATGTTTTCTCATACTAAACTGATTATATTAAATTTTTTATTACCTATTTTGTCGTCTTTCTGTTAAAAAGACGTTGCAAAATTACATTTTTTTTCTGACTTTGAAATTTTTTTCTAATCTTTTTTTATATCAAAATGAAAATATTTATGCACATTTAATCTAAAACATGGCTTTTTGATTGACAATGTGTCACAAAAAATATAAAAAATCGTGCAAAATGATTTTTGAGACTTGATAAAAAGCCGTTATTCGTGCAAAATGATTTTTTTGTTTGGATTTATCGCTCTTTTTGTCAAAATGATATGAAAAGACGGTGCTTTGTCAGTTTTTTGTGCTGTTTTTGTGTCGTTTCTTTTCGTACTGTTCCAAAAATTCCGATACTGTCAAAATGCCGATATCTTCATACTGTTCTAATACCAAAAGGTCTTTATCTCCACTCACTATATAAATGCATCTGTTGTCTATTGCACATTCGATGAACTTGTTGTCGTCGGGATCCCTGCAAGCTTCAATGTGGCTGTGGGAGGGGAGAATGTTCATTGAGTTGATAATCTCGTTTAATTCGTTGTGGGTCCTTTTTGCGTATCGTTCCCCAAGTTCCCCATAAATTCTTTTGTATTCGTCGACCATTTCGGGAGAAGCAAAGACAGATATTTTTTTGCCGAATAACAATTCAATGATTTTGCTTGGTTTCCCTCCAAATATAATCCCCGATATCAAAACGTTAGTGTCAATAACAATTCTCATTTCGCTTTTCTTCTCACTTCTTTGATTAAATCATTTAAGTCATCTTCTGTAAATCCAGCTGATGCAGCGTCTTCTTGTTCTTCTTTAAGTGAAGCCGAAAAACGTTCCCATCTTTTCTCTTCCTCAGTCTTTGATTCTTTTCTTATCAAACTGGAGAGAAACTTGCTGACGCTCATTTTTTTCTCGCGTGCAAGTGTGCCGATTCTGTCGATGTCGTCGATTGGCAAGTCGACGCTGATGTTTTTTGTCGCTGTTCCCATAATCGTAAATATTTATTGTATGTCTGTAGTCAGTTTCTTTTCGAAAAATTTTTTTTCAGAGTCAGTCATAAAAATTTGACAATGTAGAATGTCTTCTAGATATTCATTGTCAATATTTAATTTTTTGCCAACTCGGTTTTTGAGATTTTTGTTTTATCCATCATCTCAATGATCTTTATGGCTAGCGTTTGTGTGTTTCTCAACTCTTGCCTTTGGCAAATACGTATGTTAGCCTCATTTTTCCATTTGTCAGGAAAAGGAGACTTATATTTTTCGAGTTTTTTTGTGATTTCAGCTATTGTTGTCATGTTATGAAATGTTTAATTCTTTTAAATAGTCTTCCAAAGCTAAATCATCAATTATGTTGTTTGCAAGTAAGAAATTTCTCACTTCTTCCATTTTCCTTAATTCTTCAAGAGTATGAGCTCTTTCTTGCATAGTCCTTGTCAACTTGATGGCTCCTCCTGTGATTATATAAAATCCATGTGTGAGCTTTATTGCATATATTCTAAGCCACGAGGCGTGCCTGTTTGTGTATTCTCCTTTTGCTTTTTCTTTGCCAAGAAGAACGTCTTTTGTCCTTTGTGGTTCAAGATGCCTAAATAATTCATCAAGATTACTGTTTTCGTTGATGTCGCAAATCAAACATTCTAGTTTTTCTGCGTCTTCAATAGTGTCGTATATGGCTTGGTTAAGATTTGTTATTTTGAAATATGCTGAAAGGTCATCAATGTTCTTTTCAAAAAAATCTTTTAGCCAAACTACATCGTTCCAATCTTTGAACAATTTGTATAATACGTTTTGATCTTCTGAATCGTATCTTACAGCCCAAAGTTTATCTTTAAATCAAAATTCATTTTTTTGTATCTGTCGTAATCCAACTTAATTTTAAAAAGAGCCACACCCATAGGATGCAGCTCTTTATTTTTCAGACTTAGTCTTACAATTACTTGTTAGCCTTACGGTTGTTCTTAGAGAACAAAGTCTCAGTTGCACCAGCACCGTTCATAGTGTCGTTAACTGTAGCTGAAGTGATTGTGTAGTTTGCTGATGAGTTAGCGCAAGCAAGACAAGCAACTACGTTCTTAACGTTAGCCTTAGCTGTTGCTGTGTTAGCTGTTGTGAATACACTACCATCCCATACTAGGTATGAGTTACCAGCATCAGAAAGTGTAAGCTCGCCATCGAAACCGTCGATAGTCAAAACTACAACCTGATTCTTAGTTGTGTAAGAACCCTCTACTGACTTAACCTTGAAAGTGAATGACTTTGCAGGGTTAGATGCAGAATACTCACCACCTGCTACAACCTGTACTGATGGAAGAGCCTGCTCTTGTGCCTTCTCTGCTGAATCCTCTTCGTCGTCCTCACAAGAAGTGAATGTTGCTGCACCCATAAGAGCAGCCAAGATAACTGCAAGATTAAAAATCTTCTTCATTTTGATAGATATTTTAGTTAATAATTAATTTCCAAAATCTGGAATAAGGTTTTTCATTTTTCTCCTTTTTCCAATGCAAAACTAAAAAACAAAAACATACAATCAAACAATAAACACAAAAAAAAATGCTAAAAATTCTTAACAACATATTTTTAGAGTGAAGAAAATTTAAGTACGTTTCGTGTAGTATTGATAATCAATGTGTTTTGTGAATGGCTGTTTTGATGCTTTCAGAAAAAGAAATCAGAAAATTGCTTAAAACATTTTATTTAATGTGATTTTGATATTCATTTATTCAAGAAAAGGATTATAAATAAGCTCATGTTTGATTGAATTGTCTCATTTTCTCTCATAAAAAGCGTAGATTTTCTCTGATAACATCTTCCCGCTGTGGTTTTTATATGTGCTCGTCTACGGCTCGCACCAGAGAGGAGGGGGTAGGGCCAATATCTATCAAACATGGGCCCTTAACTATCCTCATTTATGACACTCCAACTATCTTTTTGATTTTGTCGAACTCACGTTACTATAGTTTTCGTCGAATAGATGTTAATTTAATTGCAATATTGTTTGACGATAACAAAATTTCCATATTTTTGTTTTTCGGAACATTTGCGAAATCGAAGGTGATGTGCCGAACAATTCGTTTGTAAAAGATAAAAAGAAATAGATGAGGAAATTTTTACTGTCTGTGGTATTGTGCGTGTGTGGTATTTTTACAATTAATGCGCAACAAGATTTAAAAAAGAGTGTCTGTGTGGTAAAACAGAATTATACGGATGCTGAAAAAGAAGCTTTTGAGAAAACGGCTTCCACTTTGTTCTCTAATTCATATATGTCCGCTGCACGTAGGTTGAGAAAAGGACTTGGAGGCTTCGGCTCAGGTTTCCTTTATAGGGCAGACAACGGAAAACTTTATATTATTACCAACAAACATGTGGTCAGAGACGCTAAGTCTGTCCAGTTGACATTTAAAGCGGAGGGTGGCGACAAGACAATCTCTAATTGTAATGTAATCGCAAAATCGGACTCTATGGACATCGCTGTTGTGGAATTCCCTGCCACAGAGACGGGATTTGTGCCTCTTTCTTTTGATGCTGATCGTGTTGTCGACGGTACAAATGTATGGTCGGCAGGTTTTCCAGGCCTTGGAGATGAGCCGGCATGGCAGTTGGGCAATGGTGTTGTCTCTAACGATAATCTCGTCAATATGGAGCTTACAGACAGTGTGCATATAGCGGTCATCCAGCATACCGCGCAGGTGGATCCGGGTAGCTCTGGCGGACCGTTGCTGGTGTTGAAGGAAAACACAAAGAGAGAGTCGGGTGACAAATCCGTCGCCTTGAAAGAATATAAGGTAGTAGGTATGAACACATGGAAGGCTTTCCGCCGTGAAAATGCCAACTTCTCTCTTATGGCGAAGGATATCCTGAAGGTGGTGAACAATCTCGGCACTGTAAGCTCATCAATGAAAAATGATGATGAAGTGGGGCTCCAAAACCAGGTGGAGAAATTTATTGAGTCGTTCAATAAATCAAGTATTGAAATGTCGGCTTTTATTTCCAACAAAATGGCCACTTCTTTGTCGGAGGATCAATTGACTGCAATGCTTAAAAATATCTCAACAAATGCCAACAATTCGTTGAGAGACGGTGATGCTGTTGATGGTCTGAAGATTATGGTGGCAGACAACATCAAGTCTCAGATAAGGACTTTGTCAGATTTGAAAGTGGGCAGTCTCTCTACAAATGGAGATTCCGGCACCGTCACTTTCTCTTATAGAAAGAAACAATACACCAGCAGCTGGGAGAAAAACAGTGATGGTTGGCAGTTGACGTCAACGGATATCATTAAAACTGATGTCAATGGAAACAGAGCTGTGGAATCTGGCTTCCGTGTGCTTGATTTGGATGGATGTGGAAATGTCAGTTTGGATTTTATGTTCCCGTTGACGGACACTTATTATTTTGAGGATGAATTCTGGAGTGAAAAAGCAGATTATACAGATAAAATCAAATTTGGTATTAGTTATGCCCATTTCTTTTCTCGTTTTGTGAACTGGAATGCGTCGTTTGATTACGGAATGGTGGAGAGACACAATACGGACATCGTCTATTATAATATGGACAATGAATACACAGTTGAAGAAACCACTACGGATCTAAAGTATTTTACTCTTGTCTCTGGTTTTGGCGCTCAATGTCCGATGGCAGTCAACAGATTTTATTTTGCTCCAGATGTGAAGGCTCAGATTGGATTCAGAAACGGAATTGGCAATTTTTTGCATGACAGCGATCATGATATGGGATTCCTCGCTTGTGTGGAGGCTACTTTTAATGTCGGTTTTATGTTTTCTGACGAGAGTGTAATATATATAGGAGGTGGAATCAACCGTAAAAAGATCTTGAGTGAACTTTCAGACAATTCTCTTGACAAATTGAAATACTTTGTTTTGAGAATTGGTTATGTTTTCGACTAAGAGGCGGAAATATCAAAAAATGTTTATTTCTAATAGCGGGCAGGTATGAAACCTGCCCCTACGATTTTGTCACAAAGATTTTGGCTTTTTTTGATTTCTCGGTGTTCGCCATGTCTCTGTGGTTTTCTTTTATGTCAGCCTTTTCATGATAATTATCAACGATAAAATTTATGAGTATGGATATGAAAAAATTATTTTTTGTTTTTCTTTTCAGTTGCATCAGTGCGTTTGTCGCTAATGCACAGAATCAAACAGTGTATTTTATCCCTGGAGTCATCCACTTGAAGAATGGCGAAAAAATGGAATGCTTTATCAATGGTAATTCATTGTTGTATTCATCTCCCGTAGACTACCGTCTTTCTGAGAAAGACAAAATTAAAGAAATGGATCCGGAAAAAATACATAGTATTGTCATGCCTGCTGACAACGGTGATGTTTACATTGTTGAAAATGTCGGTTATTTGAATTATAAGGATTACTTGAGTGGTAAGAACAAAGAGCTGAAGCATCTGAGGTATAGTGTGGTGGAATATGGGGATGTCTGTCTGTATAGTACCACTGTCTTAGGTGTGGGCACATACAATCGATATATATGCCGGAAAAAAGATATGGACTACGGAGTGTTTATGGGCATGGCAATCAGTGTGAAGAAGAGAGCTTTTTCAAAAGAAATGTCTTACAAGACGAAGGAAGACTGTCTTGACAAAGTTTATGAAAATCTGTTTGGCGACTATCCGGAATTGTGTCAGCAGATACGTGAAGGAAAACTGACGTTGCATGATATGAAGGATATTGTCCATGAGTATAATGTCTACAAGGCAGGAAAGTCGGGGAAATGACAAATAATAGATCAGATATATTTTGACTAGACAAAAACGGCAACCTATGGAATCTACGGTTGCCGTTTTTTATGCGTGTCAAAAAAATGGAGTAATTTGGTCGTGTATCTTATTTCACCATAAGGCGATCCACGTAAACGCCATCTTCTGTTGTTGTCCTGACTAAATATAGACCTTTGCCAAATCTATTTGTCTCTATAGTATAAGAATTTGAATTTGGAGTTTCAGATAGCAAAAGTCTTGAACTGACATCAAATATTTCAATGTGAAGAATCTTCGAATCTGATGTGACAGTTGAATTTTCATCTGTCGGATTCGGTGAGATCACAGGTCTGTTTGTTTCAGACGCTGTTGTTAGTATATCTGTTTGAAAATCTGATGGACAATAATATGGGTAATAATCCACAGTTCCATTTGTCGATGTGGATGCTCCGTGATAGTTTTTGAATGTAACTTCATACCTATACGATCCTGACGGATAATAAGAGTCTGGAGATCCATCCCACATGTACGCATAGTCACCTTTCACATCTCCTGCATTTGTCAAAAGTAGTTCCCCAGACTGATTATATATCTTACATTGGTATGAATCCACATTCTTCACTTTAAAGCGTAGATAATGGTTTCTTTTTTCTGAGCATTTCGGAGAAACATATTCAGATTCTTTTTCAAAGGATACTGGAAAATGAGCGACTGGATCATAATTTGAAGGGCATTCGCCATAATGAACAACCACATATCCTTTTGCCATTTCTGTTTGTCCGTGACTGTTTTTGAATGTGACTTCAAAACAGTATTGAGATTCGTTATAGAATGAGGCATATCCGTCCCAAATATCTGCGTATCCATTCTTCACAATACCTGCGGTTGCCCATACTTGTTTTTTATTTACATCTGAAGTGTATATCTGACATTCATACGAATCCGCATTTTCAACTTTGAAACAGAGAAAATCATTTGTCCCATCAGGGCAATTAGGTGTTATGACGATATTTACTTGTTCGAATGTGATTTTGGGATAATCCGCTTTGCCTGAATATTTCGGAGCTATTCCGATGATAATCTTTTGTCCGTTGGAATATCCGCATTTTTCTAAATTGTAATAACCGTTTTTGTTCCCATTCCATCCCCAATTCACATGAAAGAGATTCTTGTCGGTCATCGAATATCCGTCGATCACGAAATAATGTTTTTCTTTTATATCTATGATGTTATGTTGTCCAAACATCAATACAGGTCGGCCGCAATCGATTTCTGAGCGGATCAGATCCTTCCATGAATCTCCATAGTTTTTCCAGTCATCCAAATCCACCACTCTTGCACTATAGTCGAAATCGGTGAATGCATCTTTTATGTTGGAAATGGTTGTCCACGACCCAGTTATGAATGGCAGTTCCACTCCCAAAACGGATTGGTAGTTCATGTGGCAAGCGTCACCACAATTACGGATTAGCAGAGGACAATCTATCGAACATCCGTCAATTAAAACAGCAGGAATTTTATTCCAGTCGTAAATGCCGTATCTTGATTCATCAGGATATGCCCATTTCCACATAATTTGAGCCATCGCTATTGCTCCGCATCCTGCCAACATACGTTTGCAATCGTCTTTGTTGTTTTCGTTGTCAGTTCGTGGACATAGTGCATTGTAGGATGGAGAACATGAACCTTTATCGTTTGTGCTTTGCCCCCATTTAACTTCTTTACCATCTCTTTCCAGCAATATTGTGTTTGGTATGTATTCTGCAGCGTTACATAATCCCAAAATAATGGAAACTAAACATAAAACAAGTGTCTTTTTCATTTTAATTTTTCAAATTTGTTAAACTCATTATGTTCAATTATATTTTTTAACTCTTCTATGCTATAGTTTTTATAGTAAGCATAGACCTCTTCAAATGGAGCTATCTCTATTGTATAATTATACAAGGAGTCTAACAAAGTCTCATGCCAATTTTCAGATTGTATGAGTATATATACAATATCTTCATATCTGGCTGATTTTATGTTGTAAAAATCATTTGTTATTTTTATGGTATGATTTTTTGTTGAAGCACAGCAAAAAGATGTGTCTCTATTGACACTGCTGATAAACATAGTTGCCATAACTTTGTCAGAATAGTCATTTTTCATTTTGACAATATATCCTTTAGGAGAAGGATCATTGTCGACATAGGAAGCACCCGGACAACCGCATAAGAAAACAGGCATTACTGCTACTACTGCTACTGTTAATTTTTGGACTAAATTCATCATAGAATTAAAAATAGGTTCTAAATTTATTCCTCATCCAACAGAACCTGTTAATTGAATGAGAAAATGAACGCCACCATAACCATTCACGATACAAAGATAGTAAAATTAAAAACACAACACAAATTGTATCGGCAAACATTTTTCACTCCATATTTGCGAATGCGTCATTTGAACGTTTGTCTTAATTCGTTTTTCTCAATTTTTTTCTCTTAAAAAACTAAACTTCGATTAAGAAATTTGCACAAGTTAGAAAGTTGTATAGTTTTCAAAGAAATTGGCTATAGCGTCGAGGATTGTTAAGGGCGGAACGCCATAATCTCTCCCAAAATGCGAGCTGTAAGGCGAGCACATATTTTTTTGTTGTCATCGTCACATCATTCCGAGACTTCGTCACGGGTTACTCTCGCTTCGCTCAGTAGCGTCTTTCTGACGAAAAGAAGCGAATTTTCAGTCGTAAACTAGGACAGAGCCATAGCTAATTTGTCCTACGATTAGAAAAAAATAAGGAGACGTGATTACTCGCGTCTCCTTTGCTTTTATGATATTATCCTAAATCACTTTGCGATGATTGGCGCAATAGCGTTAGGCTCCAATGTCTTCTCGTCTACACAAGGGAAGTCGTTCTTCCAACCCCAGTGACAGCATGAGATGTTGTTCTTGCGGAACACTTCCATGATGTCCTCATACCATTTGATACGGATCTCTGGTGACACGTGGTATGGATAAACTCCAAACTCTCCGCAGAACAGTGGCAATCCAAGTGAGTCAGCTACGTTCTTTGCAATCAAGATCTCTTTCTCCATTCTCTCTGCATTCCACTCTCCACACATGCCCTTTCTGATCTCTCTGACATTCTCGTCTGCGATTGTATTGAAATAATCTTTGTCGACCAATACGTCGCCAGGATACTGAATTTTGCCTGTGTAATCTTTGAACTCAGCCCAATGAGCGCGGTAGTGTGTGATCACGTTAGGATTGTAGTAGTGGAAACTCAAGATTAGGTTCTTGTCGTTTTCTGGCACCTTCAAATCAGGGAATGTGTTTGGAATCTGCCAGTGGTTGGAACCGATGATGATTTTTCTTGTTGGCTCGTTGGCACGGATCGCCTTGTGAACCTTTGCTATCAGCTTGTTCCAGTTTTCAGGATCTGGAGTTGTCACCTCGTTAAGAAGCTCATAAGCCACCTTGTCTTCTGGAGTGTTCTTCAAGAAATTCTGAATGTCCATCCATACTTTTACGTAATTGTCCTGTGCCTCCTCTTTCTCAAACAATGTGTTTGCCTCTCCGTTCTCGCTGTTGAAGTGGAAAGAGCGGATGATGTGAAGGTCGCAGATCATCTTTAGTCCTGTTTCGTCCGACCATTTCACAGCGCTGTCAAGAAGGTCGAAACCGATTTTGCGGCGAGTAAGGTCGGTGTTGTACATAAGCTGCTCCTCGATAGGAACACGCACGAAGTCGAAACCAAGTTTTTTGATTGTCTCAAAATCCTTCTTTGTGATGTAGTTAGGGTCGATGTCGACTCCTTCACCTCTCTGGCTCAACCAATGGTCCAGGTTAACACCACGGTTTAGTGTGAACTCTTTTACGCTATCAACAGTGTTTGTTGAATCTGCTGTAGGCTCAGTAGTGCTCTGGCCAGCATTTCCTCCGCATGATGTCATTGCTGCGACACCTGCTCCAAGAATCAGTCCTAAAAATTTGTTATTCATATTATATACTTTTTGGTTTTTAGACAAAGATAATAAAATATGAGATAGAAAATACAAAATATGAAATTGTTTCTTGATATAAACAATTATTTGAATATCTCATTCATCACTATCTCAGTCGCTCCGCAATGTTCTCTCACGAATGCTTTTGCCACGGCTGATGTCTTGCTGAGTGTGTTCTGCTTTTCATCGAACATCTCGTTCAGTAGCGGGAACAATTCCTGCTTGTTGTTGATTGGGAACGCCGCACCTGATTTCACCATGTCCACAGCCTCACGGAATTTCTTGTAGTTTGGCCCGAAGAATATAGGCATTCCGTAGACGGCGGGCTCCAGGATGTTGTGGATTCCTACGCCGAAACCTCCGCCTACATATCCCACGTCGCCATATTTATACACAGATGTGAGGATTCCTATGCAGTCGATGATCAGACAATCAGCATTTTTTATCTCTTCTTCCGTCGACTTGGTGAATCTTGCGTATTTTTTGTTAAGCTTTTTGCATATCTCTTCCACATGTGCCTCACTTGTGACGTGTGGGGCAAGGATCATTTTGAATCCGTCGTTGTTGTTGAAATATTCGCAAAGCAGATCCTCGTCTGGTTGCCATGAACTGCCTGCAATCAGCACTTTCTTGTCTCCCTTGAAGGCTGCTATCTGCGGAATCTCTTTCGCCTGCTTCACTATTTCACACACACGGTCGAAACGGGTGTCGCCGGCGATTGTCACGTTGTGGATGCCGATGGAGTGGAGCAGATTGATAGAATTTGCGTCTTGCACAAACAGACGGTTGAAGCATTTCAACACTTTCTTGTAGACGAATCCGTACCATTTGAAGAACGCCTGCTCCTCCCTGAATATGGCCGACACTATATATGTGGGGATTCTGCGCCTTTTCAGGTTGAACAGGAAGTTCATCCAGAATTCATATTTGATGAAGATGACGATGCTTGGATTCACGATGTCTAGAAACCTTTTGGCATTGCCGATCGTGTCGAGTGGCATGTAGCAAACAATGTCTGCCTTGTCATAATTTTTTCGCACTTCGTAGCCCGACGGAGAGAAGAATGTCAGCAGAATCTTATACTCCGGGTGGTCTTTCTTTATGCGTTCGATGATTGGACGTCCTTGTTCAAACTCGCCCAACGATGCCGCATGAACCCATATATAATTAGCATTCCCGTCGACCTGACCCTTTAATCTTTTCAGTAGGTCGACTCTGCCGTCATGGAACAGTTTTGCCTTTTCGTTGAAGAAAGAGGCAACCCATACCCCAAACTGATAAATAAGAATTGCTAAATTATAAATAATCATCTTTGTTTTATTTTTTTTGACCTATTCAAAAAATATAATTGGGAGAGTAAACGCCCTCCCATAAATATGTCTGAAGGTGTATGGGCAGGTTTCAGACCTGCCCGTTGTTTTTATTTTATTACAGCCAATGCAGCATTCAGACGACGCAATGTCTCCTCTTTTCCTAAAATCTCGATGATGTCGAACATGTGTGGACCACGTGCCGCACCGATGATTGTGATTCGGAATGAGTTCATCACTGTTCCTGTGTTGTGGCCGTTTTTCTCAATCCAATCCATCACTATCTTCTCCATGTTGGCAGACGTGAAGTCGCTGATGCCTTCGAGGATTTTTCCAAGCTCAGTCATCAATGCTGGGCTCTCTTCCTTCCAACGCTTCTTGATTGATTTCTCATCGTATTCTGTCGGAGCCTCGAAGAAGAAGTTTGTCTCCTCCCATAGGTCTGCCACGAATGAGATTCTTGTCTTCACCATTCCGACGATGCGTTCAAGTGTGGCGTCTGCGATCTCATAACCTTTCTCCTTAAGAAGTGGCTTGTACATTGCGGCAAGTTCGGCGTCGCTCTTCTTGATGATATATTCGTGGTTGAACCATTTTGCCTTTTCGTAGTCGAATCTTGCTCCCGACTTGCTTACGTGACCAAGGTCGAAAAGCTCTGTAAGCTCTTCTACTGTGAACAAATCTCTGTCGAGACCTGGGTTCCATCCAAGCAAAGCAAGGAAGTTGACGACAGCCTCTGGCAAGTAGCCGCTCTCACGGTATCCGCTCGACACTTCATTTGTCTTTGGATCCACCCAACGAAGTGGGAATACTGGGAATCCAAGTTTATCGCCGTCACGTTTGCTCAACTTTCCATTTCCTACTGGCTTAAGAAGCAAAGGCAAGTGGGCGAATCTTGGCATTGTGTCCTGCCATCCGAAATAGCGGTACAGCAACACGTGAAGTGGAGCAGATGGCAACCACTCCTCACCACGGATCACATGAGTCACCTCCATCAGGTGGTCGTCGACGATATTGGCCAAGTGGTATGTAGGAAGATCGTCGGCCGACTTGTATAGCACTTTGTCGTCCAATACGTTAGTGTTGATTGTGACTTTGCCGCGAACCATATCGTCGATCACGATATCCTCGTTTGGCTCAACCTTCGCGCGGACTACATATTTTTCGCCTGCCGCAATCTTTGCCTTCACTTCGTCCTCGCTCATAGTAAGTGAGTTCTTTCCCATAGAACGAGTCTTCGCATCATACTGGAAGTTAGGAATCTCAGCACGAAGTTTCTCAAGCTCTTCAGGTGTGTCGAATGCGATGTAGGCGTTGCCGCTCTTCAAAAGGATATCGACATATTTGCGGTAGATGTCTCTACGCTCGCTCTGACGGTATGGAGCGTGGTCGCCGCCGATTCCAACACCTTCGTCGAATTTGATTCCAAGCCATTTGAACGATTCTATGATATACTCCTCAGCTCCTGGCACAAAGCGTGTGCTGTCGGTATCCTCGATTCTTAGCAACAAATCGCCGCCATGCTTCTTGGCAAACAAATAATTGTATAGGCATGTGCGCACTCCACCGATGTGAAGTGCACCTGTTGGGCTCGGTGCAAAACGCACTCTTACTTTTCTATCTGACATTTAAATCTAAATTACAATTTGAATTTTCATGCAAATATATTGCTTTTTTCCCGTTTCGTAATTTTTTTGTAGATTTGCAACGTAAAAAATCTTCTTTTTTTATGCATTTGTATCGCTTTTACGTAAAATATCTCTCAATTGCATTGATCCTGATTTCAATTTTGCTGCCGATTCAGCAGGCAAAATCGCAGATCAACACCGACCGTGTGATGTCGATAGGAAAGAATGCTCTCTATTTTGAGGACTATGTTCTGGCTATGCAATATTTTAATGTCGTGATTGGTGCGAAACCCTATCTTGCCGAACCATATTTTTGCCGTGCGGTAGCCAAAATCAATCTTGAGGATTATGTAGGAGCCGACGCGGATTGCTCTTTGGCTCTTGAAAGAAACCCTTTCATTGTGAGTGCTTATCATTGCCGTGGAGTGGCTCGCCTTAATATCGGGAAATACGAGGATGCGTTGGCTGACTTTGTCAAGGGATTGGAGCTCGACGAGTATAATTCGGCACTCACCACCTGCAAAGGAATCGCTTACGTGCAGATGAAGAAATATGAAGAGGCTAGGAAGGCTTTCTCAGACGCCCTTCACAAAACGACAAATAAGGGCCCGATTTACATCTATCGCGCAAAATCCAACATAATGGCTGGCGACACTGTTGCTGCCTTGGATGATGTGGAGAAATCGTTGGCGTTGGATAAGTATGATGCCGACGCGTATGCTTTCCGCGGTATGATCAGATATCTCAAGAAAGACTTTAAGGATGCTGTGGCAGATTACGATGAGGCTCTTCGTCTTGTTGGCAAACGTGCTGATCTGTATGTCAACCGTGGTATCGCACGTTATGAAATGAATGATTTGCAGGGTGCTATGTCCGACTATGACGCTGTGGTGGCTCTCGACGAAGACAATGTTGTGGCAAGATTCAACCGTGGACTGCTGCGTATGGAGGTGGGCAACTGGAACGGGGCTGAGCAGGATTTCGCTCATGTCATACTTGTGGAGCCGGACAACGATATGGCGATCTACAACCGTGGCATCATCCGTAGTCATATCGGCAACTATAAAGGTGCAATTGAGGATTTCTCCAACATCATAAATGAATATCCGGATTTCGCTCAGGGATATTATGCTAGGGCCGAGGCTAAAAGACGTCGACTTGATGAAAAGGGAGCCCGACTCGACTATAACACTGGTTATGTGCTCGAACATAAACAGAAAGAGGAAAAACAGGATAGTCTGAAGACACGAAAGAAGAAGGACAAGAGTATCAAGAAATACAACCGCCTGATTGCCGCTGATCCCGAAGATGAGCAAAGAAGAGTGGCATACAAGACCAACTACCGTGGCAAAGTGCAGAACGTGAATGCGGAAATCACTCTGCAGCCTAACTATATCCCGTCTTACTATGCGGATAAAAAAGAGGTGGGAGGTGTGGCATACAGCCTGTTTGTCAAGCATGTCGAGCAGACTTACAAACTGCCGCGCCAATTGTATCTTGTGACGAATACTGAGAAACTTTCGGAGCGTCAGGTATATGAGCATTTTGAGAGTATCAAGCGTGCCGACAGCAAGAATGGATGGGTGGACAAAAACAAGCTTCTTGCCCGTGCACTCGATTATGCGAGTGTGCAGGATTATGCCGCCGCCTATGATGATCTGAACGCATATGTCCAGATCGACAAGAACGAACCGTTCGTCTACTTCTTCATCGCGGAAATGCTTGTGATGAAATATAAGGCGTTGGGCGACGGTGATGAAAACGCTATGATGAAGAGCGCGATTCTTAAACTTGCTCTCGACAATTATGAACTGTGCGAAAGGCTCGCTCCCGACTTCGCATATTGCTATTATAATGAGGCAAATGTGAGAGTTATGTTAAAAGATTACTCAGAAGCTATTGTAAAATATACAAAAGCATTAACTTTGTCTCCAGACTTGGCCGAGGCTTATTTCAATCGTGGCCTGACTTTCATCTATACCAACAAAAATGATGAGGGCATATCAGATTTGAGCAAGGCTGGAGAACGGGGAATTTATTCGGCTTACAATGTGATAAAGAGATATTCCGAAAATAAAAAGTGATTTCTCTCGATTGTCTGGGGAGGGATGTGAAGATGGTGATCGAAAGACAATGGAGATTATTGTAGTGTGATATTGTGAAAAGGCAAAGTAAGATTATGGTTATTGTGAAGGTGGCATGCATCCTGTGTATGCTGCTGTCGACGTTGCGTCTTTTGGCTCAGGATTCAATACAGTATAACTACAATCCATTCGTCGTTATTGATTATCTTGACCGGCAGATGAACGAGTCTAAACCAGCCTCGTATGAAGGGTTCAAATATAATCTGCTGAAACAATATGTCTTGGAGAAAGAGTCGCTTGGCGACGAGGTGGCTTACGACTCTCTTTCAAAACGTAGTATGCGATACATATATGGAAATGCGTATGGCAGCAGTTCAAATAAATATTCCGGACTTGATGCGATGGAGTCGTCTCTCGACTCTGACAAAGAACTTGATCAGTTGCGTATTGAGAATGCCGAACTTAAACGAGAAATCGAGAGACTGGAGTATTATGCCAAGAAGAAAGTTGGCGACAGAATGTCAACCGCAGAGTTGAAGCAGGCCAACCAATGGGTCGAGAAAATAGTGCAGAAGACGCGAAGAGATGCAGATTCCCTGACTAAGAAACAGATCAAGTGGGACACATTGTATGCTTTGCCTTATTGTGTCGATACGATCAAGAGTATTGTGCTGACTCCATATTTTTCAGATGACACAGTCAAGTCGGTCTACTTGCCTGGCTTAACGATGTTTGAGAAAAAATCACGTCGCTACAATCTGAAAAAGGAGATAGACGACCGATTGATGTATTCTGCCATTCAAGAGAATCCTTTGATTGTATCGTATTATGGCTTGAAAGATTATGAGCCGAATATCGTTGACTTCTCAGACATGGATATCCGCTACGTCCAATTGGAAGAATCTAATGATCATCAGCTGAAACTAAACATCAAGAAGAGAGGCCATGGCAATGAGGCTTGGCATAGAAAAGGAAAAATCGGAATTGATTTCTGCGGTTTTTTGGTGTCCAACTGGGCAAGTGGAGGAAAGAACAACATGACATTCTCCGGCTCGTTGGCATACGAAGCCATTTATGAAAAGAACCGTGTCCTATGGAACAACAAGTTTTCGTGTGTCCTCGGATTCCTGTTCACTTCACAGGATTACGACTCTTTGCGAGCAGTCCGTGTAAATGAGGATGAATTGCTTGCGAATAGCCGCCTGTTATATAAGATGCTTAACCACAACAGTCTCTATTATGGTTTGATGGATTTGAAAATCAAGACATGTCTGTTTACTGGTTACGACACTTATAATGCCAGCACACCGGCCACTTCATTTTTGTCGCCAAGCGATGTGTTCTGGGGACCAGGAATGTATTTCCTGCGAAAAGGAAAGGCTGAACTGTTTGCTTCTCCTATTAGTGGAAGGTGGACGTGGGTGTTTGGCGACAAACTGGATGCTAAGGAATTTGGTTATGTGGAGGGAGAACGTACTATGCAGGCGGCTCCGGGATTCCGTATAGACTCCAATCTGAAGTGGCAGTTCTCAAAAGATTTGCGTATCTCTACAGGTTTTGAATCATTCCTTCCGTATAAAGGACCATTTAAGGATATGTTGTTCTTGCAATGGGATTTGACAGGCAAATTCAACATTAATAAATATGTGTCGATGGGATTCAACCTCAAACTCCGTTCTGATGGACATGCCCGTGGTAAGTATCGCGATAAGGCACAGTGTCAGAGCAAGCAGACAATCGGCTTTACGTATGTGTTCTAAAACTCCGGAGTGGAGCGACGAAATTGCTCTCTTAAACTTTCTGAACTGCGGAAATTCAATGAAAAACTGAAGTGGCACTGCGAAAATTCAATGAAAAACTGAAGTGGCACTGCGAAAATTCAATGAAAAACTGAAGTGATACTGCGGATTTTTAATGAAAAACTGAAGTGATACTGCGCATTTTCGATAGAAGTATAGTGTTGAATAAACGCAATGATAAAACGTGTAAAAAAATAAAACTATGATTGACGAATTGATAAAAACCATCAGATATGCGATGGAGGATCTAGGAGACGAAGATATCCTAAACTACATTGACGAGCATGAGTTGACTGCCGATACTCCTTTTGATGAGAATGGTCTGAATTTCGATGAGATGTGTGCCATCGAACTAATGACAGCAATATCCCAGGATCTGCGTATCGAAATCAAGGACGACGTGGAGTTTATGGACATCCTTCTCTACGGCACGATTGGTGAGGCTGCCGACTATTTGAAGGAGTGCTGATTGAAATTGTAGAAATTTTATTTTGTAATCTTGTAGAGACGCACGGTCGTGCGTCTCTCATTTATGGATAAATCTATTTTACGTCAATTCGATTAATATTTAGTATATCCCCTAAAGGGGAATATTTGTCCCGTCATAATATTATATATCTACCGATATAAAACACCTAAAGGTGTATTTCCTGTGTTATCATTTAGAATATAACGTAGTGATTGCATATAGGTAGATAGAATAATATACCGATGACATCACGTTTTCCCGTAGGGAATAAATTATTTCATATTGTTGCACACTTTTTCTAGTCTTTATAAACTCTATTTTAATTATGGCAAGTAAAAAATATTTAGAAGCACGTGATAATCTAGTAAAGGCTATTGATTTGGCAAATCAAGTACTTTTAGAATATCCTCTGGGAAGAGATAAAATGAATTATGCTTATGACGGCGTATCATATACTTTAATTGAATGGTTTATTAAATGTAATAATCATACAAAAGAGTTAGTCCTAAATGCAGAAAAGAAATTTCAAACGTTGCAAAGTCTAAAATATGATATTGAAGATATTTTTACTTATTTCCAAGAAGCTGCAGGACCTGACGTAGATGAGTTTTGGCGACGTATTAAGGAAGCGAATCTTCCGTATGAGCGAGAGAACAAACTGGAAAAGATAATGAAGCGAGGACGAATCCGCAATGATATTGAGTATGACTATGTGATAGATACTATTGTGCCGTTCCAGCAGGAGGGAATCCTTTCAGAAGAGGATGTCAAAAAACTTAATGAGATGATTGAAAAGTTTGAAAATAAGAGGAGGTGATTTAGAAGTTGTTTAAATTTAATTTAAGAATTTGGTTATAGATTCGAGGATTGTTAAGGACCCATGTTTAATAGATATTGGTCCTGACTTCACCGCATCTGCGAGTTCGTAAGAACGAGCAGTTATATTTTTAGTGCTCGCCTTCGGCTCGCACTAGAAAGAAGGGTTAGGGCCAATATCTATTAAACATGGGCCCTTAACAATCCTCATTTATGACTTTCCAACTATCATATTTTTCTCATACTATAATGATTTGCGTCTATGTTGAAACAAAAAAGGAGAACATTTCTGCTCTCCTTTTGTGCGGATGACGGGACTCGAACCCACACGTCGCAAGACACTAGATCCTAAGTCTAGCGCGGCTACCAATTACGCCACATCCGCATTTGCGATTGCAAAGGTATAGCCATTTCGTGCGTTCTCCAAATGTTTTGCAGACTTTTTTTGAAAAATGTTCGTTGCTGTTTGAATTTCAATCAAATAAAATTTTCAAATTTCTGCGACGATAAAACAATTTTTGGGAGACGCACGACATATAAGGAGACGCACGACCGTGCGTCTCTACATGGTTGTTTTGATTTCAAATTTATCTGCGTCTTTCCAAACCGGAAATTTTCTGCGGAATTTTTCCAATGCCTCTTTGTCGAATTCCGCAATGATGATTTTCTCTTCGTTGTCTGCTGTGGTGAGCGTTTTGCCTTTGAAATCAAGGATGGTGCTCTGCCCGTTGTACTCCAGACATAGATTATCCACTCCTATACGGTTGGCTCCACACACGTAGGCTTGGTTTTCGATTGCTCTTGCTTTCAACAGTGTCAGCCAACTGTCGATGCGGACCGTTGGCCAGTTTGCCACATTGATCAGGATGTCGTAGCTGTTTTCTGTGTTGCGCATCCACACTGGGAACCTGACGTCGTAACAGACGCTGAGACTGATGTTCCACCCTTTGTGGCTGACAATAGTTTGCTTTTCTCCTCCTGAAAAGGCTTCACGCTCCATGCCGATGGAGAAGAGATGCTTCTTGTCGTAGTGGCTCACATCCCCGTCTTCAGTGACAAAAAAACAACGGTTGAAGACATTCCCGTCTTCTTTTATTGGCAGCGACCCGCATATCGCCATTCCGTATCTTTTTGCCAAAGACTTGATTTTCGTGAGCGACTTGCCAGCCATATCTTCAGCCAGATTATGGGCGTCTGTTGAAAATCCGACGTTGTACATCTCCGGCAAAACAAGTAGATCCAATTTGGGATTCTTCCCGTCGCCACAATATTTTTTTATTTCTTCTTCGACGCGAATGTTATTGGCGTCGGGATTCATCCATTGGATGTCGTATTGAAATATTCCGATTCTCATATTGTTTTATTTGTCAGTTTCCGCCGATTCATAAATCATTTTCAGTTTTTCCTCCTCTTTTTCCCAACACAATTCGGTTGCCACTCTGCTGAATTTCTCATGGTCGATCGGTTCGTCGAGCATAGAATTGATTGTATCTGCCAAAGATTTTGGAGAATAGTCGGAGATCAGTTTTCCAGTTTCGTATGTGGCGACGATTCTGTGTATTTCCGGAAAATCGGTGGCAAGAATAGGCACGTGGCATTGGATCATGTCGAACACACGGTTGGGCAGGGCATAATAGTAGCTCAGCCCTTGGTTTTTGAGCAGACAAACGCCTATCGACGCGCGTCTTGTGATGGATGCCAGTTCGGCATAGGGAATATGTCCGAGGAATATGATGCGGTCGTTGGCTTTAGTTTTCAGATCATCGTACAGGTCGCCTTTACCAGCGACGACAAAAATAGCGTCTTCTCTGACGAAAGGCATAGCGTCGATAATCCATTCCACGCCACGCCCCACGTTGACAGCACCTTGGTAGAGTATTATCTTCTTGTCGGCGGGGATAGAGTTTATTGTTGTAGACGGGATGTCATCCAGACATTTGTAGGAAGGCATGTTGCGCACCACGTTGAGGTTGACGCCATATCTGTCTTTATAATAGTCTGCGATTGATTGGCAGACGGTGTATCCATGTTTGATTTTTGGCAGGATCCAGTCTTCGATTTTTGTCCAAACACCCTTCACAAACTTGCGGTTAGTCACCTCCGGCACCTCAGGGAAAAGTTCGTGCAGATCCACCACAAGAGGTTTGTGACGCAGTTTTGCGGCAAGGTAAGTGCCGGCAAGAGCGTCGGTGTCGTTAGCTGTAAATATATCCGCATCGGAGAAAAGGAGATGGAAGAAGAATCTGATGTTGATTTCTGCGTAGAAGAGGACCCCACGTTTGAAGAACACGTTGAGACGCTTTGTGGCATACTCTTTCTGATATGGTTTGCAAGGACGGCTTTTGCATCCCACCACCTCGACTTCATAGCCAAATTTGTGGAGCGACGTCGCCACTTTGTTGACGCGTTGGTCACTTTCAAGGTTGTTTGTGACAGTGAGTGTTATCTTTGTCATTATTATAGTCTTTCATGTATCACGCACAAAAATAATTTGTTTTTGTGTTTTTTCTCCTTCATTTTTGTATTTTCGCAAAACAAGTTGATAGATAATATGAAAAAGATATTTTCCCATATAGTAGAATTAGTCTTTCTGTTGATGTTAAGTGGCTGTTATGCAGAACAAAAGCATGACTTTGCAGGAATGCCATCGCCGCAAAACGAGCAAAAACAGAAAGGAAACAGTTTGGAGCAACCCTCTATGTCGACAAAGAAAACAACAAACAAATATGGCACTGCCGACGCGATTGCTGATCTTGCCAAGATGGGCGTGGGCGATTCTATTTTCATGCATTCCACTCGTCGGGGAAAATACTACCGTCACAAACACTATACTCTTTCGTATAGTGAGAGAGATGAGCAGGCGGAATGGGTGAGCTACGAATTGACATATGATGAGGTGACTAACACCTCAGCAAAAAAAGAGGATTATTTCAACGACGATCCGATAATAGAAACTGGGTCTGCCACATATTCGGATTATTCAGGCACCGGCTACGACCGTGGACACATGGCACCGTCGGCAGATTTCCGTTTCGACAAGACTGCCCAGATAGAGTGTTATTATATGAGTAACATGAGTCCGCAGGTCCACGCTTTCAATGCCGGGCTATGGAATGATCTGGAGAACATGACCCGTTATTGGGCGAGACTTTATGACAGGATCTACATTGTCACGGGCCCGCTTTTGACAGGAAAAGAGCAGAAACTTGTGAAGAAGAAAGGCGATCGCACAATCAAGACGAGAGTGTCGATCCCGACGCATCATTTCAAAGTGGTGTTTGATTACAGCAACAAGAAACATCCAAAGATGATAGCTTTCCTTATGCCTAATCAGAAAAATGTAAAGGGAAAAATTATGGATTATGCTATGTCGGTAAGAGAGCTGGAAAACAAAACAGGCCTGGATTTCTTCAAAAACATGCCAAGAAGAACGCAGGATTATCTGGAAACATACGTCAAAAAGAGCGAGTGGCAGACGTATGATTAATTTTTAACTATTGATTCTTAATAGTAAGAGTAAAAAGTGCTATATTTGCCAGTATGAAATGGAATAAAGTATTTTTGATTTATATATTCATGCTCCTAGGCCTGTTATTAAGCCCGGTGCATGCTGCTTATTATGGTCTTTTTGAAACGCCATCCACTACGGATTCAATGGCAGTGATGAAGACAAGAAAAAGTGATGAAAATATCACTTGGCTTTGCAAAAAGACAAAAATCACCCATAAAATACATTTGCGTCGAAGCAGATATAAACTATCTAAAGAGGATCAGTCGATGCATGAATTGAGTGAACCGGTAAATATTATTGTTGCATCTCCATTCAGCGTTGTTCGAATGACTAAACCAATGTCTTTCAAGGAAATGGGATTTCCAACGGAAGATTGGATCGACGGTGCAACAATCACATTGACATTCAAACGTAGTGGCGCACCAGACACTCTATACGTCGGTATGCCGGCTCCTGAAAAACAACGTCCTGCCCCACAAATCGTAGAGGAAAATGGCAAGAGCATGTTCCTTTGCCGAGGTGAGTGCAGAAGTTTCCGTGCAAGTGTGCCAAAGGGTTTGCCTGAATCTAATTTGATCTACAACTGGTATATCGATAACGAACTGATGACCGGACGTTACGACCGCTGGTTTGAAACTTATTCCCGTGCAAATATAGAAGACGGTGAGCATATCATCTCATGTGACGTCAGAGTTGGCGAAAACGGAACTCCGTCACCACGTGCTGAATATAAGATAGTACAGTCTACTTCCAATGAAAACTGTATGAAGAGCGTGCGTGCCGTCCCATACTGGGGTGTTGAGTGTGCTAATGAGACAGATCCGAGTGATTTTCGTTGGAATGAGACTTGTGAATGGGGTTCTTTCTCATGGATTCCTATTGAGAATTATTCCCACTTCTATCTCGAGGCTATCAACCGTAAGATTGTGGCAAAGAAAATCACTAACGATCCGGCAATCAAAAACTTCCAGTTGGTGGAGGATAGTGAGGTCGACGACGAATACAAATTCTTTGACCTTCCATTGAATGTCAAGGCATATGCGGAAGAGCCGTTTGAGGGTCAGACTATCTATTTCCGTTTTGTCGGTGATACAGTTCATTTCACGACAATCCCATACATTCGCCCTCATGTAGAGGTTAATCCTACTTATATTGATATATGTGAGAATGCATTTGATGCAGAAAAACTAGAGTTGACAGCCAAGGCGACTGGCTTTATGCCTGGCACAGCTCATTATGTGTGGATGTATAGTAAGGAGAAGGATGGAGTGTATGAGGAGTTGAAAGCACCTCATGTAAGGAATTTTGTGCCGTCGCGCGCAGGATTCTACAAGGTGAAAGCAACTGATAGAGTATATTCTTGTGAGAGTGAACCAGTAGAGGCAGGTCTGAAGACAACAGACTGCCAGCCGGTGGAGATTGTCTGCGTAGGTCAGGATTATGTGTGTAAGGGCACAACCACAATATTGAAGTCGTCGTTGGAAGGCTCTGCATACAAATATAAATGGTATGTCGGACGTATGGATGCGCAGAGCGTGGAGGAATTGCATGAGATACCAGGTGAGACTTCCGCTACTTTGCAGGCAGGGGCAAACAAAGAAGACGAGGGCTATTTCCTTGAAGTGGAGAAAGATCACCGTACGATATTGTCTTATCCGTTCCATGTGCGCAAGCTTGCCACTATCAACGGAAACGTGACACTGGATTTGCAGATGTTCCCTGCTACAGTTTGTGAGGGTAGCATCGTGAATATTAAGGCGTCTGTTCTTACAAATGTGTTTGATTTTGAATTGATTAACGGAAAATATGACTATCATTTCTTGAAAAAGTCCCTTTACGATTATGATTATCGTGAAGTCAAATATGTGAAGGGAGCAAGCTCAACTGCTATTCTTCAGGAAATCGCATCAGCACCAGCTTCGTATAAGGTGGAGGTGATCGGCTGTAACGGTAAATTCAGAAAGGATGAACCAGTCGATATGGTTCCTAGAAATGACAATAGCTGCAACGCGAATGAAATATATGTGAAAGAAGACGGTAATGATGACGAAAATGACGGACGTAGTTGGGCGACGGCGTTCCAGACTCTCGACCGTGCTATCCAGGAATTGGAGGCAATGCGTTCCACTCAGACTCATGCCAACGACCATATAGAGGTGTTCCTTGCTGAACAGGTATATACACCTACGTCGGAAGAAGGATTTATTTTCCCTTCTAATGTTACAATTTATGGAGGTTATGACATTTCTCCTGTCGACGGTACGGCAAGTGGAAAAAAACGTAATCCGCGTACGCCAGCAAATCCGGAAGGAAATATGACGGTGTTCAAGGTGGAGGATCCAAATGGCAGACTGGTGTCGCTGGAAGACAAACATGATATCAAGTTCTGTGGAATTATATTTGATGGATCAAGCCTTGCCGGTGAGAGCACTCTGACAGGTAGAGCAATGAGAATAGAAAACAGCTCGGTAGTTATTGATTCATGTTTCATTAACGGATTCTATTTCAAATCGACTTCAGATAACCCAGTGACTGCGATCTCAATAGAGAAGGGAAGTGGTAAGGATCACTCCAAGGTGGAAATCAGAAACACAACAATCTCGCAGATCAAGGGAGGACAGGTTGGTGCTTGTATCTCGGTAATGGATGATTGTGAGTTGAATATCTGGAACTCTTGTTTCACCAACAACTCATCTTTATATAAGGGAGGTGTGACGTTGCTGAGCCACAATGTGAGCCCGAAAATCAACATCTATAATTCAACATTCTACGACAATCAGTGTACATCACCTATCGGCTACTATGGACGTGTGTTGATGCGATTTGTAGGTGGAAACCCTACCGTCAACATCTATAGCTCTACTTTGAGCGGACGTTTCTATAAAGAGGCAGGAACTTTGAAGATATACAACTCTTTGGTGGAGTGCGCAGGTCGTTGCGACGAATACGTCAACAACTATCCGGCTAAGTCTAAATTCAAAGAGGCTACTAAGGATGCCAACGAAACATTGTGGGCAAAAGAGTTTTTGGCAAACTTCAAGGGCACGATTGCATCCAAATTGTCATCGCGTGGCGGTATCACGCAGGTGTTGATGCCAAGCAACAAACTTGAGATTGTCGGTCAGGCTGGTGCTCCTCACAAGTTGACGCCTACAGACCAGCGTGGAATTCAGCGTTCTTCCATCTCTAGTACATTCGGAGCTTGTGACGCCGACTATTCAGCTGTGATTGAAATGACAGATCAGGGTTGCCCTGACCATAAGAATACAAGAGCCTCATTCAAGTCGACTATATCTGGTTTGACAAATGCAATGTACCAGTGGGTCGACAACTATAATGATCTTCCAAATGAAAAGGGTAGCACAATGAAAAATGCTCCGATCGGAACATATTGGCTGGATGTGAAGGGAATTGACGCTTCCGGCAACTATGTCACTATATCAAGTAACGAGATCCGCGTGTCTGATGTCTGCGAGGAGCCTGGAATATTCTATGTGAAGACGCAGGAGAAAGGTGGAAGCGATGAGTTTGCCGGCACCACTTGGGACCAGGCATTCCAATCTTTGGAGAAGGCTGTTGAAGCCGTGGCAAAATATAAGAAGGAAAACGGTGCAGACGCTACTGCTACTATTCATATAGCAGGAGGAGAATACACATTGCAGAAAGATGCAGGCTTGACTCTTGGAGATCTTCGAAATGTTAACGTCCTTGGTGGTTATGGCTCGTCTCCTATCAAAGGAGCTAAACGTGCTCACAAACGTACACCTTCAGATCCAGGATTTGAGACAAGAATCCTTGCCCATAGTGAAAAGGGTAAATTCACAACATTCTCGTCTTCAAATAAGGACTGGAAATTCACCACTATTCATTTTGTGGGAACGGAAAACGGAATCAATCCGTTTATCACAATGAACGGAGGAGGTCTGAGATTTGACTCTTGTCTGGTGAGCGGATGTTGGTCGGAAAACAATGCTCCATTCTTGAACGTGGCGGAGACATCAAAACTGTTTGTCAATTCTTGTTATGTCTACTCAAATAAGGCACTCAACGGAGCCTTCTTGAATGTGGTGAACAAAGGAAATAAGTCTCACATAACAATATGTGGATCTACATTCTCTGACAACACTTCGGTCAAGAACGGTGGTGCTGTAATCTACACAGCTAATTCAGCTCCGACAATCAACATAGCTAACTGTACGATGTTCAACAACTCTTGTATCAACAACGCGTTTACTGGAGTTGAGACAATCAGATTGTCGAGCGGACACCCGTCGCTCAACGTCATCCACAGCACTATGTGCGGGCCATTCTTCTTCGAACAAGGAAATGTTAAGTTCTCAAATTGTATTGTTGAGGCTGTAGGTAACGCGGATGTGAACGGCGGATACAAACAGGCCAAGACTGATCTAACAGGTGTTTCTCAACCTGTTAATCCGGCTGATCATGAAGAGTTTAAAACATTATTCTCAAATATTAAGCTTGGTAACAGCAATACTCCTGTGTTGACACTGATAAAGGAGTTGCCAAAAGTAAATGAGACCAAAGCTTCTTGCCCAGAGTGTTCGGTCGAAACAGACCAGACAGGAGCCAAAAGAAAGTCGGATTCTGTCACTCCAGGTGCAGTGGAACAATAAAAAAACTACTTAGGACTACGATGGAAACATTGATATCAAATTTGAAGGAGCAGTTGTGTGAGGCATTGTCGCTTGAGGATATCAAGCCGGAAGAGATAGGAACTGACGATCCGCTTTTCGGCGACGAAGGTATCGGTCTTGACTCTATTGATGCACTTGAAATCATACTTTTGATTGAGAAAAAGTATGGCATCAAGATTACTGATCCAAAGAAAGCGAAGGAGGCATTCACCTCTGTACGCACTATCGCACAGTTCATTTCTGACAATAAGTAAAGACGGGAAATGAAGATCCTCTGTTGTGCAAGTAGCATCGTTAGTGTGTCGGGCATAGGGGTCGGTAAATGTTTTGACGACATAGCCGACGCGGATTATTCAGCGAAGACGCTGCAATATACCAACACTGCTGTCGATGTGCCATTGCGTGAGATCCCGTTCAGCAACGAAGATATTATACGGATGTTGGCAGACGACTATAATGTCGAGCTGCCTTCTCGTGTTTATACACGGGCCGCTTTACTCTCAATACTTACCGTGGCTGATTTATTGAAATCGGCTCCATCGGTGGATGGAAAGAAAGTTGTTGTTGTGAATGCGACAACCGCTGGTGGCATGGATAAAAGTGAGATCTTTTATCGTGATTTTGTAGCCGACGGTGATGCCGATATCGCTTTGGTGGCCGGACATGAGCCTGCCGATTCCACGAAACATGTTTGTGATCTTCTTAAAAGCAGAGGGGCTGATGTCGTGTGGAGCACAACAGTCAGTACGGCCTGCTCATCGTCAGCGGTGGCGGTTGGAGTCGGCATGGATATGTTGAAGTGTGGTGACGTGGATTTGGCTATCTGTATGGGAGTCGACCCATTGTGCAAATTCACTATAAACGGATTCAATTCACTCGGCATTCTAAGTAAAAATGTGTGCCGGCCATTTGATGCTGACAGAGACGGACTCAACCTTGGTGAGGGGGCGGCAAGTGTGATGCTGACAAAAGACGAGAATATTCCTGTGTTGTGTGAGGTGTTGAGCTGCGAAACGGCTTCCGACGCATATCACCAGACTGCCACAAGTCCGGATGCCCAAGGCCCTACACTTGCCATGAAAGCGGCACTGAAGAAGGCTGGAGTCGACGCAGATAAAATCAGCTACGTCAACGCTCATGGCACAGCTACTCCAAATAATGATGAGTCGGAATCAACAGCGATGGTCAATGTGTTTGGTGAAAAAGTGCCTCCATTCAGCTCAACGAAATTCTGGACTGGCCATACTCTTGGAGCATGTGGCGTGTTGGAATTGGCGTTGTCGGCAGAGATGTTGAAAAGGCAACAGATCCTTCCGACACGTAATTTTGAAAAAGTGGAGAGGCTTACTCCCGTCTGCAAGATGGAGAAAGCTGAACTTGAATATATAATGACAAATTCATTCGGATTTGGCGGTGGCGCGACATCCATAATAATAAAGAGAGTATGAGTTGCTATATAAAAAAAGTATCCACTGTCTCTCCAATAGGAGATTTAGGAGAAAACTTGAATCTGAATACATTCGCCGCCAACAATTTCAATGCTGTAGAGCCAGATTATAAGGAGGTGATCGCCAATGCCAATCTGCGTAGAAGGATGAACAGAATGCTGAAGATGGGCACGTATGCCGCGATGAAATGTCTTGCCGACACGGATGTGGATATGATGCTCACAGCAACGTCGCTCGGATCTATCTCAGACACGGAAAAGATGCTCGACACTATTTATTCGAGTGGCGAAACACTTGGCAACCCTACCGCATTCATCCAAAGTACGTTCAACACTTTGGCAGGCAATATCGCTCAGCTGAAATCGACTCATATTCCCAATGTCACTTTTGTGAATCGAGGCGAGACGGTGGCAAATGCACTCAGATATGCTCAGGTGAAACTCTCTGGCGACGCTGATAATATATTATATGTGTCGTCGGATGAGAAGACGGAATTGTCGGAAACAGTCTTGAAAAAGTTCCATTTGTCGGCAAATGGTATGTATGGAGAGGGATCGACTGCCATGATACTTTCGTCGGAGAAGACGGGAGCTTTGGCCGAAATTGTCTTTTCAAAATGTGGAATTGATGTCATGTCCGCATTGAAAGAATTGGGTATGCCAATGGAAGATGTGGAGATATTAGATTATAAGCGATGGTGTGGGGAGTATGCCACAGCCCTGGCGTTTGGCGTGGCTCTTGCAGCGCGAATGTTGGAATTCGGCATGTTTGAGGGAAAGACTCACGTCGCTATAGAACATAGATATGGACATGAGATAAGTGTGGTAGTACTGAGAAAATCATAAAAAAAGTGCAAATCTAACATGATTTGCACTTTTTAATTTACTATTGTCAGATTATTTTGTGACTGGTCTTATAGAACGACCGCTTTCATGACCTGAAATAAGTTTGATTTCTCCTTTTTCTGTGTAAGAAAAAATCCATGCACTTCCAGCTGTAGGATTTCCTTCGTCAAATGTCGAAGTCCAAATGCGACCTTCTGTTCCAAATAAATACATACCATCTTTCCAGATGTTTCCAGCAAAAGGTAAGAATATGCTCTTTCCATTCTTTCCTACGACATCATAGCCTTTCGCCTCTAAATTCAAATTGAAAGTACAGTTGTCGATCAATTCCTGAAAATCCTCTTTAGTCGGCATTCTGCAAGCTTCTCCCCAAATGGCAGTGGCAGCGTCGTGTTCTGCTGTCAAAACAGAGTCTTCTCCTATGATGCCTGCTTCATAAAGATCTGCGAATCTTTTGTTATATGAAGGAGCTGACTCTGTATAGAATGATTTTTTTGTGGCGATTTCACCCCAAGCATAATATTGTCCTAGTGTGTCTATCGAGTCTGTTCCTAAATTTTCAGCAGCCCATTTTGTGCCGCTAGGAAGGCCTAAATCTACAAATAGATGACCGTTGATAATTGTGTCTGTCGACACCTTCTCAAATCTAAGACTGTCAATATCTTTTACAGAATACTCTACTTCTGATCCATCTTTAAGAACGACAAACAATTTTGATTCTGCCAATGTTAGCATAGCTGTTGCTAAAGTGGCAACCGATAGTAATATTTTTTTCATAATATATTAGTCTTTTATGAATTTAACTTTTTTTCCTTCTGCTGAAATAATGTACATCCCATTTGATAGAGATTCTACGTCAATACTTTCTCCTTTGCCAACAATAACTGTCTTACCGCTCATGTCGAAGATGGAAATAGATGTAGATTCTGTCGCTCCAACTAGGTAAAGAGTGTGCTTTACTGGATTAGGATAAACTTGGATGCTGTTGCCGTTAGAATTCAAATTTTCCACTTTTGACTGGTTTGTGTTAAATTTCACAACGTTGAAATCTCCGACTTTTTCACCTTTGAAAGTGTTTACTGTCATCAGATTAGATTCTGATACTTTGATACTCATTACATCGTCTAGTGCAAAAACAGTTGTGCTTTTGTCCGCCTTAATTCCGATCAGGGATGTGGCTTGAAGGCATGTCGTGACAAATAATGATGCCAAACAAATGACAATTTTTTTCATTTTTTTGTGTTTTTGGTTAATGCTGATAATAAAATTTTTGCAAAGGTATTTTTAAGATACTACATTTCAAAGAATATTTGTGAATTTTCTTGTATTTATGGTTGCAGATATTCACTTTTTGCTTTTATTTTGCACCGAAAACGGTATATATATGTATATATTCATTATTATATTACTTCTTCTTGCTTTTTTGGTTTGGTCTGCCGCCGACATATCATCGGGGATTTATGTAAAAACATTTTGTGGAATCAAGAATTGTGATGAAAAAGTAGTATCTTTGACGTTTGATGATGGTCCTGAATCGGGCACTACTGAAAAAGTGTTGGAAATTCTGAAAAGGTATGATGCCAAGGCAACTTTTTTCTGTATTGGAAAGAAAATTGAGCCAAATAGTGAGGTTTTTAAACAAATTATAACATTTGGCCACACATTAGGCAATCATTCTTTTCGTCACAACGATAATTTTTCCCTACTTTTGCCCTCGAGGATGAGAGAAGAGATTGAGCGATGTCAGGCGGAGATAAAGAAATATGCCGGATATGAGCCACGTTTTTTCCGTCCACCGTTGGGGGTCACCAACCCGATGCTGGCGATTGCGTTGAGGAAGTTCAGGTTTGATGTCATCGGATGGAATGTGAGGCCATTCGACACGTCAGCGAAGGATGCGGATGAGGTCAGTCGACGGGTGATTTCCAAAATTAAGCCAGGGGCGGTGGTGTTGCTTCACGACAGAATGCCGCACACACCAAAGGCTTTGGAAACAATTTTAGACTGGCTATACGCCAATGGATATAGAGTTGTACCGTTGGAGGAGATGATGAGTCGTCTGAAAAAAAAAAGAAAAAGGGCAATTAAAAAATAGAAAAACATGAAGAATTTATTTAAGAATATCACAGTTGGCGTTATCGCCATGATGATGTCGGTAGGATCTGTATTTGCAGAGGTTCCTGCTGGTTTCAAGGCTTCTTCTTCAATGGAGAAGTTCAAAAACGACATGCTCTCATCGGCAAAGTCGATGACAACAATGAAAAGTGATTTTGTCCAGATCAAGCATATCTCTGGAATGACGAAGGATATCGAGTCGACGGGAGAATTCTGTTTCAAGAAGGAAGACAAACTTTCTTTGGAGTACAAGAAGCCGATGCCTTCACAGATTGTGATGAATGGCTCAAAGATCAAGATGGTGAGTGGTGGCCGTTCTACAGTGATGGATGGAAACTCAAATCCGGCGATCGCAAACTTGAAGAACATGATGTCGTCTTGCTTGTCGGGTCAGCTTCCTACAAATTCAGACAATATCAAACTTGATTTGTATGAGAATGATACTCAGTATCTTGTGTATGTGACACCAAAGGCAGGTAGCAACCTCGCTAAGCGTGCCGAACACATGGAGGTCGTAGTGACAAAGGCTGATTACACAATCGTAAGTTTCAAGATGGTTGAGAAACCAAAGGGCACCAAAGGCAGTGATTACATGCAGTTTACATTCAGTAACATGAAGCGTAACATTGCAATTGATGACTCAGTTTTTAAAGTACAGTAAGGTACGGTGATAAAAAGAGTTCAAAAGTATTTTTTATGTGTTTGTGCGTGCATCCTCTCTCTAAGTGGATGCTCGGACAAACACTTTTCTGCTATGCAGACAGCAGGGTCGGGTGTATACGACCGTAATGAGCTTTATCCACTTTTGACCAAAAGCGGAGAGAGTGTCATGTATAATATGACCTTGACTTATAAAGAGTTGAGTATGAATGGATTCATGGTGGCGACGATGGAGGAAAACGAGAGTATTCACGTCGTGTGCACCGCTTTTATGGGAATGACGTTGTTCGACTTCACTATCAAAGACCGTGGGTTTGATGTCAATTCCTGTATGGAGCAGCTCGACCGTCCTATAATCAAAAATATATTGAGAAAAGACCTCGTCACGTTGTTTACACGCAACGTCAACTCAACGTTCAAAGCAAAAAGATATAGGGAACCGGCTAAGACAAAACTTGGCTACAAGATTCGTACGGCAACAGGAAAGGCTCGCTATGTGATTGACAATGATACACGGAGACTCAATCATGTAAGTTTGTCTGGAGGTCCGTTACGAGCAGAGTTCTCTTATTCGGATGAGGCAATCCTCATTTCTCATCCTCGTTTAGGATTGGAAATTACACTATATCAGTAAAATACAGTCTATGCGATATTGTGCTGTAATCCCAATATACAATAATTACAAGACAATCAGTGAGGTCGCAAAATCTGTGACGCAGTTTGTTGAGAGAGTCTATGTGGTGGATGATGGCAGTGATGATGAGACAAAATCCATTTTGGCTGATTTGAGTAGTCAGGTCGACGGAATAAAGACAATTACTTTGCCTGTGAACAGTGGCAAAGGAAAAGCATTGACCGCAGGTTTTGCTGCAGCTTATGCGGATGGCTACGAGTATGCGGTGGCGTTAGACGCTGATGGTCAGCATTTTGCTGATGACATTCCTGTTTTGATGTCAAAAGTGTCGGAGGAAAAACCTACTTTGGTGTGTGGTGTGAGGAATATCACTACGCAGGAGAACATGCCGTCGAAAAATACCTTTGCAAACAAATTTTCAAATTTCTGGTTTAAGGTGGAGACGGGAAGAAAACTCCCCGACACACAGTGCGGATTCCGCGTCTACCCATTGAAGGAAATAGCGAAAAGACATATCTTTTCTAGCCGTTATGAGGCAGAATTGGAGATGCTTGTGAGATTATGTTGGGCAGATGTGGAAATTCAGACAGCTCCTATAAAAGTGTATTATGCTCCTGAAGGCGAGCGAGTGACTCATTTCCGTCCGTTTGCCGATTTTTCCAGAATATCAGTCATGAACACAGTGTTGTGTCTAGGAGCGTTGTTCTACTATTGGCCCAAAAAAATATTTAGATATGTATGCGGAAAATAATCAAGATATCGGTCAGGAAAAGGCTTCCAAACTGACATGGAAGCAGAAACTGAAGAATTTCCTCACGTCGGATTTTAAGATCAAGCATGAGAGCAATGAAAAAGTGGCGGCAGCGGTCGCAGTCGGAGTGCTAGTCGGAATACTCCCGATATGGGGATTCCAGATGATGGTTGGGGTGGCGATAGCACAGTTTTTCGGGCTTAACAGATTGGTGGTTTTAGCAACGTCTAACATATCTCTGCCACCTATGATTGTCGGAGTGCTGTATGGCTCATATTTGTGTGGATGCTTGGTTTTCAATGATGTACCAGAGGCTTCTATAGATAATATTTCTCTGGATATGATGCTATCGAGTGGAAAGTGTTATTTTGTCGGAGCGATAATATTAGCAATAATTTCTGCCGCTATTGCGTACATTATAAGTTTTTTATTACTACATTTGCTACGAAGAAAAACACAACAACAATGATATTTCCAGAATTTCTGCAACAAGGTGATTTGATCACTATTGTGTCTCCAAGCGGAGCAATAGACGGCGAAGTGCTTGAGCAGGCTGCCTCTGCCATTCGTCGGTTGGGCTACTCTGTAAAGATCGCGGAGCATGCCAAAGGTAAACATCATCGTTTTTCGGCGACGGACGAGGAGCGTCTTGCAGACCTTCAGTCGGCTCTTGATGATCCTCATACACGTTTGATCCTATGCGGACGTGGCGGATATGGCTTGACGCGTATTGTCGACCGTTTGGATTTCTCTAAGTTTATTGAGAACCCTAAGTTTGTTGTGGGATTCAGCGACATCACAGCTCTACATGCTGCATTGCTTACTAAGGCAAAATGCTGTTCTGTCCACGGACAGATGGCGAAAGCTTTCGTAGGTTATGATGCGACATTGGACAAGAAGGATGCTGAAAATCCAGAGGTTGCGGAATCAGTGGAAGAATTGTTGAATATTTTGACGGGAGTCCGTCGTCGCCAGACATATTTCTCTTACAACCAGCGCAGTCGTGTGGCAAGAGACAAGGTCAAAGGAAGATTGTTTGGCGGAAACTTGAGTCTGATCTATGCTCTTCGTGGCACGGATCTTGATATTACAAAACAAAGCGGAATCCTGTATATAGAAGACATTGGTGAGAGAATGTATTCGATCGACCGTATGATGCAGAACCTGCGTATGAGTGGAGTGTTTGGACGCATCAAAGGTTTGATTGTCGGAAAATTCACAGATACAGATATCGACAGCTCTTTCGGTAGTATAGAAGACCTGATCTTCAATGTGACAAAGGGTTATGATTTCCCGATCCTGTTTGACATCCCGTTTGGCCACGTCGACAGAAACCTTCCGATTATAAACGGTTCTGTGGCGACGATTGCAGCCAACGCATTGACATTCAAAACAAAGAAATAATATATAATAAACAATATCTGTAGGGGTAGATCTCGTGTCTGCCCCTATTTTTTGCTACAGATGTATTAAATTAATCATGACACGCACGTCCGTGCGTCTCTACGTGAAGGTTGATTTGACAGATGTGCGGATGTCCAACAATTACGAATTATTTCTTGCTCTCAATGATATTGTTGATCTGGACAAAATATTCATCTCTTTTCAGATTCACCTCGTTGCGAGCCTCTTTTATGGCATCTATACAATTATTGAATGCATCTTTACATTCTTCCCAATAACGGTTTCTTTCTCCGGTATCATCGTTTGAAATGTTCATTCCGCTTAGAGCGACCTCCACTTGCGATACTTGGTCGTAAGCCTTACGCATATTTGCGGATGCTTCAAACATATCCTTCAGCTGGTTTTTCAGCTTTGTAAGATAAGAAGCGGCTCTTTGAGTGTTACATCCTTTGTCGTTTGTCGCGGCATCTTTGGCCTGGTCTAGTTCTGTGCGGGCCTCTTTCAACGTATTCATTAAGGTGACGGAAATATTTTCAGAATACTGTTGGTACGCTCTGTACTTTTTTACCATTTTGACAAACAGCTCCTGAGCGTTCTGTGTGGTGAAGTAGACGGTGCTTTCTCCGAAAGTGGCAGAATATTTTTGCTCAGTTGATTGAGCAACTGCAGTTTCTGCCTCAGCAGCGTAGCTTATCTGTCCGCATGCACAGCCTAAAAATATGAATAATTGAAGTAATCGTAGTTTCATGAATGAATGGTTTTATACTTTTAGTCCAAAGATATAAAATCAATTTGAATATTTTGATAGATTCTTAGAAGCAGTTTAATTTCATTTAAGAATTTGGTTATTGAGTTGAGTGTTGTTTAGGAAAAAAATTATTTAATTTAGTGCGAGCTGAAGTCGAGTGCAATAAAACTACAAAGAATAGAAGTTTCTCAGAGATGTGTGATTGGAAAATTTGAGCCATTCCAATAATTTGTCCAAGAAATAGAAAATATCTATCTTTGTGAAAATTAAAAAGTAGAGGTCATGGGCTTATATCTGAATCCGAATGCGGATGCGTTCACACAAGACATAAATACAAGAATATACGTGGATAAATCCTTGGTGATAGATGAGCTGAACAAACTTGTCTGTACAAAGGATGATTTTGTCTGCATCTCCCGTCCACGCCGATTTGGAAAGAGCATGGCCGGCAATATGATATCTGCTTACTACTCAAAAGGTTGCAATACTCGTGATGTATTCAGCCAGATGAAACTTGGCCAAGTGTCAAATTATGATAGATACCTGAATAAGTTCAATGTCATCAAACTTGATCTGAACGGATGGTATCAGAATGCCAAAGTTGAAAATACGGTTGATACATTGATAGATGAAATCAATAAATATCTTTTGAAGGATTTCCGAAAACAATTTCCAAATATAGATTTTGCAGACAAATCTTCTATTGCAAGATGTATTAAGGAGGTTTATATGGAAACAGGTGAGAAATTTGTTATAATTGTCGATGAATATGATATTTTGGTACGTGAACGTGTGCCACAGACATTGTTCGACAAGTATCTGAGTTTCCTTAATGGTTTGTTCAAGGATACTACTCTTCGCCCTGCTATAGCTCTCGCCTATATTACAGGAATAATTCCAGTAGTCAGGGATAAAGTGCAGTCGAAGCTCAATGAATTCACTGAATACACGATGATCCGTCCCCGCCAATTCGCAGGTATGATCGGATTTACAGAGGAGGATGTGAAAGAGTTGTGTGAAAAATATGGCATGGATTATGAAGAATGCCTAAGATGGTACGACGGATATAAGATGTCCGACACCATACGTGTGTGCAATCCGTTATCCGTCGTCAACTCCATTCTCGATCGTGAGTTTGACAGCTATTGGTCGACCACTGGTTCGTTCGAGGTGCTCCGCGACTATATACTCATGGATTTCGAAGGTATTCGTCAGGATGTCATCAAGATGATTTCTGGTGGAAGCGTCCCTGTCAACGTCTTGAAATTCCAGAACACACTGGATAGTGTCAATTCAAAAGACAATGTGTTCACGTATCTTATACACTTGGGCTATCTGGCATATAACCGTGCGGATAAGACTTGCCATATACCTAATGAGGAGGTTCGTATCGAGTGGGTTAACTCAATAGAAGATTCAGCTGATTATAAAAAAGTGATGGCTGTGGTCAACGCTTCAAAGAAACTACTCGATGCCACTATTGTCGGCAATGAGGAGGCTGTGGCAAAAGCTCTTGATGCTGCTCACACAGAGGTGACTAATCCGTTGACTTACAATGATGAACATTGTTTCCAGAGTGCCATCTGTCTTGCCTATTTCTATGCCAATACCCGCTACACACTTATCAAAGAGTTGCCAACCGGCAAAGGCTATGCAGATTTGGTATTGATTCCGTACCTGCCAAACATACCTGCCATGGTGATAGAGTTGAAACATAACAAAAGTGCGGATAGTGCGTTGCGACAGATAAAAGAGAAAAATTATTGTCAGGCTCTCAACCAATATAAAGGGGATATCCTTTTCGTCGGTGTCAACTATGATGAGAAGACTAAGATGCACCAGTGCAAGATAGAGCGACTGGTTAATGAGTAGAACCTGTTTTGGTTGATATTGAGATCATTCTGCAACTAAAATTTAGGATTATAAAAGGAGGAACGCTATAACTCTATGCTAAACTGAGAGCCGAAACGGGCACACAGAATTGACTTATCAAAGTTTCATCATTTATGTACAAGGAGCGGATTTATTCTGCTCCTTCTTATTTGTTTGTGGCTTTTCAAATGTCATAATATTAATAACACTGTATAATTCCTATTGCTTGGCAGGTTTCAAACCTGCTCCTACGCTTGGAATTAATTGTCTATTGCGGAATGGTCTATTACAATATTATGATACCATGTTGGTTTTGTCAAACTCATGTCAAATCACTTATAAATATCTCTACAAATTGATGTTCTTACAACTTATTCCAATAAATTATAGTATTTTTGCGTTTGAGAATACATTATAGAATATGAGTAAATTTTCAGTCATAATTCCCGTCTACAATCGCCCGGATGAAGTGGTGGAGCTGTTGGAGTCGCTCACAAGGCAGACCGCTCAATGTGATGTCGAGGTGGTGATTGTGGAGGATGGATCAAAAAAGAGATGCGAAAATGAGGTGGCTGCCTTTGCCGACCGTCTGAATATCGTCTATCATTATCAGGATAACACGGGACCTGGAGGAGCTCGCAACACCGGAGCAAAACTTGCGTCTGGCGACTATCTGATTTTCTTCGATTCCGACGCGATTCTTCCCGACACATATTTTGAGAGTCTGATCGCTCACTTGGAGAAGGAGCCGCTCGACTGTTTTGGAGGCCCCGACCGTGAACATGAGGATTTCACACCTATTCAGAAGGCAATCTCGTATTCGATGACTTCCATTTTGACGACGGGGGGTATACGTGGCGGAAAAAAGAAAATGGATAAGTTTTACCCACGCAGTTTCAACCTTGGTGTCCGCCGCAGCGTCTTTGATAATATCAACGGTTATGCTGACATGCGTTATGGTGAAGACGTGGATTTCAGCATGAGGGTGGTGGAGAGCGGATGCACCGTCGGACTCGTGCCTGACGCTTATGTCTTCCACAAACGTCGCAACACATTCAAGTCGTTCTTCAAGCAGGTGTTCTGCTCGGGCACCGCACGTATTGCTCTTGCCGAACGACACAAAGGGGCAATGAAGCTGGTTCACATGCTTCCTGCCGCTTTCACATTGGCTGTGCCATTTAGCATTCTTCTAGGCATCTTCGTCTGGTGGGGATTCGCGCTTGTGGTGCCATGTTATCTTGCGTTGATTTTCCTTCATTCGTTGGCGACGACGAAATCTCTTCATGTGGCAGTGCTCAGCATCGGAACAAGTTTCATCCAGCTTTTCGGCTATGGCTGCGGATTCCTTACCGCATTTTGGAAGAAAAAGGTGTTGGGTCAGAAACGTTATGTACCGTTCACAAAGACTTTCTATGAATAATTCTATATGAGGATATTGTGAAGACATTTAAAATGTTATATTTGTAAGGAAATTTAAATAATATATATCATGAAAAGATTTTTTAGGACTTTGTTTTTTGTGGCTGTTGCCATTGTTGCTACCGTTTCGATTTCGTCTTGTTGTAAACATGATGAGGAAGAAGACAATAAGAAAAAAAATGAGCAGATGTCAGGTGCCACTGCAGAAGCTTTTTACAATGGATTGACTTCTAATCCATCAAGAACCATTTTGATCGACACTCGTTCTGCTCAGAAGTATGAGATGTCTCATGTTAAGTATAAAGGAGATCCGGTAGTGGAAGCAATTTCCATGCCTCTGACTGACGATGTTTTTTATAATGATAATCACCAGTTTTATAAAGATGTTGAGAAGTTAGATTCTGATCATTCAAAATTTATCCTTATTACAGATGAGGGGTCTAGTGCATTGCTTCTTAAAGTAGGAGGTGTTCTCAGTGGAATGGGCTGGAGCAAAGAAAGAATTTATCTTTTGATGAATTCTACTTCTGACTTCTTAGAAAAGTATCCAGAATTAGATTCTTCAAAGCAGTAAGATGATTAAATGAGTCTGTTGAAGAAAATAGGAATAATAACATTGGCAACGGTGGGAATAATCCTGCTGTTGCTTTTGTTGTTATGCGGCCTGCTCACAATCCCGTCCGTCCAGACTTCAATCACTCAGAAAGTGACCGATGAAATCAAATCTCGGTTTGGTGTCGACATCTCTGTTGGCTACGTCGGCATTAATTTCAAAGGAAATGTGGTGATGGAGGATCTATATCTTCCCGACTGCAATAAAGATACTCTTGCGTATATAAAAAGATTGGAGGCTGGGTTTAATCCTGCAACCGTTTGGTCCGACTCCAAACTAACCCTGTCGAAGGTGGATCTCGACAGTTTTAAAATCTACGTCTCAAGCAATGCTGACGTCTATAATTTTGAATATCTGATCGACGCATTCTCGTCGACAGACACAACAGAGGTCGACACAACTCCGTCGAAATTTGATATGGAGTTGTCTGATATCTCCCTCAAACGGGGAATCCTTAAATATGACATTATCGACAGTTCGTACGCCCAGCCCGGGGTGTTCGACTACAACCATATACATCTGTCTGAGGTCCTGATCTCAGGCTATCTGAAATCAATACAAACTGACAATCTCCGAGCTGAAATATCTCAGCTCTCTGCGTTTGATGATCTTACCCACGTCAGAATCAACGACTTGAAAATCCTTGATTTCGCTATGCTGACGGATGGATTCTCGTCTGAACAGATTTCTCTGCAGACTCCAAAATCGTCGTTGACTCTCAATGATGTGGCATGGAAATATCCTTCTATTCTCGATAATATTGACAATGCCGTCCATCGTGGCGAATATAATTTGGATATCGCTCCGTCGACGGTGGTGCTTTCTGAGATTGCTCCTTTCGCTCCGGTTTTGGCTCAATATAGTTCGCCAATCAATTTCTATCTTGTCGCAAATGGAAAACTTCCGATGGTGGATGTGAAGATGCTGCAGGTGGATTGTGAGGACGCTTCCATACATGCTGTGGCGTCGATGAGCGACTGTTTCGACTACAAAAATTCTTTATATGACGCTGACCTTCTCGTCTCTGCTGACAATGGAAATATATTTTCTATGATAGATTCATCGTTGGCAGACAACGATATTTTGAAACAACTATTTCCTTTTGCCACTAATTTGAAGGCAAATGGTAATCCCACCAGCCTGAAATTTGATTTGGGCGCGAACACTCCTGTCACCAAACTGAAAAGTGCTGGAAAACTTGTTTATGACAGTAAGTCTGACGTGCTGAATATTGCGGCTTCACTTGCCTCAGATACGGCTGATATAGCCAAACTTATCGGCGATACCACACGTTTGAGAGCCAAACTTGATGTTGATGCTGATTTGTGTTTGTCGGACACCGGTTTGGTGGTGCGGGCTACAGGAGCGGTGCCATATTTTGTGTATGATAATATTGCGGCGACGTCGCTGAAGATAAGCAACGCGGTATACTCGTCGGAATCCGCCACTGCCGACATTTCATTCAGTGAGCCCTATGGATCAGCGGAGTTGTCGGCTTCATATATCCCGTCGGAAAAAAATATTTATATGCTGAATGGAGGGGTGAAGGATTTCTCTCCATACAAGTTGGGAGTCGTGGATTCCACATGGAATGATTTTTATGTCTCGCTCAATATCGACGGACGCACAATCATGACGTCGCTCAACGATGCGGTGGGGCAGGTGGATATCGACTCGTTGATTATTAATAAGGGAAATAAAACACTTGATGTCGGCAAAATTTCGGTTTCTGCCGACGACAGGGATTCTCATCATCAGATACAGTTGAGATCACGGTTGCTCGACGCTTCCTTTATGGGCATATACGATGTGACTGCGATGGAGGCGAGTGTGGTGAATATACTACATCCGTATCTGCCCACGTTTTTCGACCATAAGATTCAGGAAGGAATCGACACCACGATAAACAGCAACGCTTTTGACTTGCGTATGGAGGTGAAGGATGTGGCTCCGGTTTGCGATTTCTTTGATATTCCATTGTCTGTGACGGGAATGAAGATGGCTTTCAATATTTCCGATTCTTTGAGAAGGATGGGAGCATCTGTAAATGCAGACAGTATTGTCTACAATGGAATTGTGGCAAAAGACATCGATTTCTCTTTCAAGCAGAAGGATAAAATGTATGTCGGTGATGTGCAGACGGTCGTGTATGCCAAGGAGATGAAGCCGATTAAGTTTGATCTGGCTACAGAGTTAGAAAACGATGTGGCTCTGACCACTTTTGTGTATGATAATTTTGATGAGGAGCAGAAGATAGAGGGCGATATCAAGGCTTTGCTGACATTCCCTAGGGATTCCATCACGAAGGAGATTCTGCTCAAGACGTTCTTTATGCCGAGCGACCTTCTGCTTCGTGATCTGTTGATTGGCTTTGAGCCGTCGGTGATCACTACAAAGCAGGATGGCTATACGAAAATCGACCATTTCGGCCTGACGGAGGATTCCCGCCAGATTCTTCTTATAGACGGTGCAGTGGGCAAGAGTGTGGACGATTCGTTGAAAGTCTCGTTCGACAGTATGTCCATATCGAGCGTTATTTCCAAATTGCGTATGGGATTCCCATTCTCCGGTTTCATCACAGGAGATGTGATGGCTAGGGGAGTGATGGGCGACATGCCACGCTTCGGCACCAAGAACCTCCGTGTGGATTCGCTTGCAATAGATTCGATATGGGTGGGCGACGTGAGTTTGCGATGCGGATGGAGTCCGGAGAGAAAGGCTGTCGGCACGAAGATCACTATTACGCGGGACACAGCAGTGGTGGCAACTGCCGGAGGAATAGTGTCGCCGGGAAGCGATTCGTTGAAACTGAGATTCAATGTCAGGGAATTCCCGTTGGCCACGGCTCAGATTATGATAGAGGATTATTTGGACAAGTTGACGGGAACAGTCTCGGCAAAGATCGACGTTGCCGGCAAAATCTCCGAGCCAGAGGTGAAGGGATATATTTATCTCGACAAAGTGTTGGCGAGGGTGAAGGCGAACAATGCCTCGTACCGTGTGAACGACAGCATCCTGTTTACACCTACAAGTATGTTGATCAAGGAGGCTAAGATAGTCGACGATTATGGACGAGTGGCGAAGTTGGACTGTAATGTCCAGCACAGCAACTTCAAGAATCTGAAGTATTTGGGCACGTTGACACTCAACGACTTCCTGTTGCTCAATAATCCCAAAAGCAAGGATGAGATGGTGTATGGTAAACTGACGGCAGACGGAATAATACGCGTGGCTGGCGATGGTGACGGAGCTTCAATCCGTGGAAATGTGACGACGGGGGAGAGTGCCGTGATGACGGTGGTGTTGCCGGAGAGTGCGTCGTCTGCGAACCAATATTCAACTATTGTCTTTGTGTCGCATGAGGACACTGTGGATTTGAGAAAGAAGTACGACGAGACAAAGTTCAATATAGACGCGAGTGTTGATCTCAAGGTGACCGACAATACCGAGATGACGGTTGTCCTGTCTCGCTCCTCAGGAGACAAGTGCACTTTGAAGGGAGGTGGAAACATCCGCGTCGAATACACAACCACATCGGATGAGTTTAAATTGTATGGCGACTATATCATTGAAGAGGGACAACTGAAGATGAAGATCTCAAGTCTGCCACAGAAAACATTTGCGATAGAGAAGGGAGGAACAGTCAATGTAGGTGGACGACTTGAAACACTCAAATTTGATTTGTCTGCGCTCTACACCACTCGAGCCGATCTCGCCACACTCGACGAATCTTTCTCCAACGACCCGACACTGACGAACACACGTCAGACGGTGGGGGCACGTCTTGGCATCAACGGCACAATGGATAAGTTTAACCTTTCATACGACATCACGTTGCCGAATGCTGGCGATGATCTCAACCAGCGTCTACAAAATATCATTAATACCGACGACTTGAAAATCAGAGAGTTCGCCTACATACTTGGATTCGGCACCTTCTATCCGGTATCGTCGTCGCAGTCTGCGGGCGTTGGTTCAAGTATGCTTACGTCAATAGTCTCCTCCAGCATATCGAATGGAATGAACACATTGTTTGGCGACGTGCTTGGCAGCAGCTGGACGATTGGCGCGGATATGTCGTCGGCCCAGTCAGACGGAAGCGATATGGAGATGAGCTTGTCGCTTTCACGCTCTTTCTTCAACGACCGTTTGATTTTCAGCACGGATTTCGGATATCAGAATAATTCTAGCACAAATGCCGACGACGAGCTCACCAAAAACTTCGATCTGGAGTATAAGCTAAACAAGAGCGGAACATTGCGTCTGAAAGGTTATCGCCATACCAACACCGAATTCTACCGTTCGGGAACGAACACTGAAGGCCTTGGCTTCATCATCACCAAAGAGGCCGACACGTTCAAGGAACTGATGAAGAGAAAGAAAAGTAAATAAGAGGGCAACGTCGCAACAAGCCTTCCAAGTTTATAAAACTAATGTATTTCCAACAAAAAAAGCAGACTCAATAATGAATCTGCTTTTTTGTGTGGTACCACCAGGAATCGAACCATTGTGCATTGTTCGTCGAAATGGAATACCCAGTCATTGTATTGCTAGGTTATTTGACTTTGTGCAAATGATGTCAATCAGTGTTCACAAAGACCATTGCACATTTTTTGACTATATTAACTATAGTCCGTGTTGATAATGGATTGTCCTAAATAACAAAGCATAAAAATAAAGTCCTTTCTACCAATCAAAACTTATCGGTAAAGAAAATGATGTTTTTTTTACCGGTCGAATACTATTGGTAAAGAAAAAGGAGTATTTTTGAATTATTCTAATACCGTGCAAAATGACTACAATAGATATGCAGAATGAAGATATGTTTAAGGACGGAATCATAGAAATAGTAAATGCCATATCTGATCTTCAAGATCGTGCAGTAGCCGAATATCGACCACTTGTCGAGGATATTTGCAGTCGAAAAGCGACTGAGGATGAGGTGGACCATCTGCTTACTTTGATGTTTGATTTTGTGGAAGATGAGCGCATGCTTTTACTTTTCAAAAAAGTATGTCGTGCTTATTTCTACACATATCCGAAAACAGTGACTTTCTATATTTTGGAATACCGCAGACACTACGATAAAGAAAGCCTAAAGGGGACAAAGTATTAATACATGCTTGATGAAGATAAACAACTTTATGAAGATTTGTAATAAGACAAAGCAAGAATGATAGATTACGATAAATTGAATGAATATTTGTTAGATATGGCAAAAAATGCAGACGGAGGAATAAAACTATCCGCATTTATGGTTGATCAATTTCTAGGAGGTTGCCAAAAAATTTCTGAGAAATCTTTGCATGAGGGAATTGAGTATGCCATTGCCAAACAGAAAAAGGAAGTTGAAAGTATGCCATATGTTAGCAAGGAACAGAAGGAGACCGAAAAGAACAGAAGAGAATTGATTCTCAAATTTTGCGAGGAACAAATGAAAACTTTTCTTAAAAATCAAAATAGATTGCTATAATGAAGGAAATCTCACCACGATTCCAAATGAGCATTGTTCAGAATATAAATGACCGCTTATTTGAGTTGTACAAAAGTTACGAAGATGTTGCCAATTATCTTGATAAGTGGCACATTGTTTATGATTGTTACGGAGACAATGAGAATTTTTACTTCTATTTCAAAGACGAAGATAGAAAAAAACTTGATGTGAAGAAAACATTGCATCATATTGATGGAGAAACACTTCTTAAGATAGCTATAGATCTAGGTATAGAAACTCCTGATTACATACCAAGTATCCCTGTTTTCAAAAATGAACTGAAATCCAGTTATGAGACGGCTAGCCAAACTTTTGAGAAAGCCTTCAAAAAAGTAGAAGAAGACCCAAGCTTGGCTGTCGGATTGGCAAACTCTGCGTTAGAAAGCATCATTAAGGAAATTCTAATGGATGATAGAATTGATGTAGAGTGGAATGGGAAAGACACACTCTCAAATTTAGTAAAGAGTATTTGTAGAGCATTTAAGTTAACGATAGATACAGAAATGCCTAATGAAATAAAAACGATTTCAAGTTCTCTGCAGAATGCATGTAAGGCTATTGATGATTTGAGAAGTGATAAAACTATTTTTCATGGAAAAATGGATTCTAATTATGTTGTTACGGAGCCATTGTATGCCTACTTCATTGTAAATGCCGTTTCAACCATTGGATTATTTTTCTTAAATTTTTACAAGTTGAGATTTCCGCAAAAAGTCAACTCTGTTATGAATAACGATTTACCTTTTTAATTACAGTAGGAGATGACTAGATATAAATTAGGAGACGTTGCAGACTTCAATAAAAGAACCATTAATAAGTCTGATTCAATCAAAGAGATTCTTTATCTTGATACCAGCAGCATTACAGAAAACGTTATTTCAGATACGGCTGTTGTAGATATTAATAATGCCCCTAGTCGAGCACAACGTAGAGTTGAAAATAACACGATTGTTTATTCAACAGTTCGTCCTCGTCTGAAACATTATGGACTATTAAGAAGTCCCCAAAGTAACTTAATTGTATCAACAGGGTTTGTTACGATAGATCTTAAAAATCAATATAAAAATGATATAGATCCAAGGTATCTATATCTATTATTAACTCAACCATCAATAACAGAATATATCGGGAATATCGCTGATACAGCAGTATCTGCATATCCGTCTATTAATCCTTCGGATATTTCATCGCTTGTATTTAATTTCCCGACTCTGCATATCCAAAAAACAATTGCTGATATATGGGAAAGTTATGATAATAAGATAGCCATTAATCGTGCGATAAATCGGAATTTACAATGATGAATACGAACTATAAGGTAATTGACAGAGATAAATACTATAGGAAAGGTGTCTTCCGCCACTTTTCCGAAGATTGTAAATGCTCTACTTCCATAACGGCGAGGATAGACGTAACAGAACTTGCTTCATACTCCAAGAAAACAGGGACAAAGTTTTATATCAACTTCCTGTATATTCTCTCCAATGTGATGAATTCACGTGAAGACTACAGAATGGGCTATCTCTGGCAGACGGATGAACTCATCTGCTACGACGTGATAAATCCCACACAGTATGTTTTTCATGAAGATACGGAAACATGCACACCTGTCTATACAGAATACTTTGAGGACTATGAAAAGTTCTATGCTTCTGCTTTGCGGGATGTTGAAGAGGCAAAGAAAACAAGGGAATACGGACTGGATATGGCGAACCACCCGAACTGGTTTGATGCATCGTTCATATCATGGCTCTCGTACGATTCGCTGAACATAGAACTGCCTGACGGGCATCTGTATTTTGCACCTATTGTCAACTGGGGGAAATACAGGGAAGAAAACGGTAGGCTTGTTATGCCAGTGACAGTCCGCCTGAATCATGCGATTGCTGATGGCTATCTGGTTGCAAATGTATTCCGCCTCTTGGAGCAAGAAATCAAGGCGTTTGTGGAGGGGTAATGGGTAAATTCCGATTTATCGCATTCAATATTATTTCCCAAAATGCGTATTGCTTCGTGTCATTTTGAAACAACTGGTGGAAAAGCAGGGTCAAGAGATCGAGGAAATCAAAAAACGGTCCTCCCTGCTTGTGAAATCTGACATTGAAGCTCTCAACATTGAGATCCTGCGACTGAAAACAGAATTGGCTGGTATTGATATTGAGATAAACGTATGGAATGAAAAAATAAGAGTTCCTTTTTCAATGGAACGTCATTTCATAGATAACAGATACCAATACGGTCTTCTAAAAAAGAAGAGGGATTTGCTTGAAAAACAAATAGAAACTTTGCAGGAAAGGATACGCAAACTGGTGAAAGGGGAAACTATGTGACGTGTCGCCTATGTGTCCTGATTTTGCAATTTCATTTATGGACATACTCATTAATTATAATTTAATGACTATTTTCAATACAAAAAATCCTGACTTTCATCGAAAGCCAGGATTTTATTTTTTGTGTGGTACCACCAGGAATCGAACCGGGGACACAAGGATTTTCAGTCCTTTGCTCTACCAACTGAGCTATGGCACCATTTTAATTTCTCTCTAAACAAATATGTGCCCCGAACGGGACTTGAACCCGTACAATCGCAATGATTACAGGATTTTAAGTCCTGCGTGTCTACCAATTCCACCATCAGGGCATCATCTTGTAGATGAGCGGAAAACGGGACTCGAACCCGCGACCCCGACCTTGGCAAGGTCGTGCTCTACCAACTGAGCTATTTCCGCAGTATGTTAAAGAACGCTGTTCCTTTTTTGCGAGTGCAAAGGTAGTCTAATTTTTGTTTCTCACAAACTTTTATAGAGGTTTTTTACCCGCCTTTCTTCCTTTTTTTTGCAAAATGCTGATTTTTCCACACTTTTCTATTATTTTTGCAGATAATTATAATCCTTGTTTTATATTTGCCTATAAAACTAACCGGTAATGGACATGAGTACTGAAAAAGATAAACCTATGAATCCAGACAAACAAAAGAAAATTGACTACCGTTATATACGGATGGCTAGAATATGGGCTGAAAACTCATATTGCAAACGTCGTCAGGTGGGGGCTCTTCTTGTGAAGGACAAAACTATCATCTCTGATGGATATAATGGTACTCCTTCTGGGTTCCCTAATGTCTGTGAGGATGACAACGATACTACTTTCCCTTACGTGCTTCACGCTGAGGCTAACGCAATCGCCAAAGTTGCCCAAAGCAACAACAGCAGCGACGGTGCTACTCTCTATGTCACTGCGTCGCCTTGCATCGAGTGCGCCAAACTGATTATCCAGGCCGGAATCAAACGCGTCGTCTATTCGGAAAAGTACCGTCTCACCGATGGTATCGACCTTTTGGAGCGTGCCGGTGTGAAAGTGGAATTCCTCAATGAGCAGGATTATAAAAATGAATAACCTAACAATAATATGAACGATAAACTGAAACAGGCTATCCTGCCTGTCATACTTGGTGTCTTCACTGCGGCAGCTTTTATCCTTGGCACTAAATTCGGAGAAAACCGTGTGCTCACGGAAGAGGGTATTATGCAGTCCCCACGTAAAATGTTTGAGGGTGAGGACGATGTGATCGCGGCAAGGAAGATGTCTGATGTGCTTCACTATGTGTCGCGTATGTATGTCGACACTGTCAACATGTCGGAGCTTGTCGACCGTGTTATCCCTCAACTTACCGAGACACTCGACCCTCACACTGCTTATATCAAGGCGGAGGATCTCCAGATCACTAACGATGAGCTGGCAAGCAGTTTCTTCGGCATCGGTGTGCAGTTCAACCTTCGCAATGATACTGTCAATGTGGTGCAGGTGATCTCTGGCGGACCATCTGAAAAGGCCGGACTTCGTGCAGGTGATAAAATCATCGCTGTCGACGACAGTGCTTTCGTCGGTCCTAAATTGAATAATGAGGTCGTTGTGAAGACGTTGCGCGGTCCGAAAGACACTCACGTCAAACTTGGCATCAAGCGTGCTGGCGTGGCTGAGACTCTCAGCTATGAGGTGATCCGTGGAGAGGTGGCACAGGAGACTGTCGACGCTTTCTATATGGCTGACGATCAGACTGGTTATGTCAAGGTGGACCGTTTCGGAGAAAAGACTCATGCGGAGTTTTACGAGGCTTTGCTTAAGCTTCAGGCTGAAGGTGCAAGACGTTTCATTGTCGATTTGCGTAATAATGGAGGCGGATTCCTCCCTGTGGCAGGCGAAATGCTCAACTTCCTTCTTGACGAGGGCGACACTATCGTCTACACTTGTGGACGTGGCGAGACGCGAGCTAATGCAGGTGAGGTGCTGATGTCGAGGGGTGCTCCTATCATTTCAGATCCGATTGTGGTGCTCATCAATGAGAATTCAGCCTCTGCGAGTGAGATCTTCGCCGGAGCTATCCAGGACAACGACAGAGGCGTCATCGTGGGAAGCCGTTCATTCGGCAAGGGACTTGTGCAGCAGCAGATCCCAATCTCAGGTGGAGCGGCATTGCGTCTTACTATAGCAAGATACTACACTCCTTCGGGAAGATGTGTGCAGAAATATTATGGTCAGGACTATGATTATCGCGCGGAGACGGCGATGCGTTATGAGCATGGTGAGATGACCAATGCCGACAGTATGAAGAAGGCTGCGGAGAAGGACAGCATGGTCTACAAGACTTGCAAACTCGGCCGTACCGTCTACGGAGGCGGTGGAATCATGCCGGATATCTTTGTGCCGCTCGACACTAATATGTCGCCATTCGCAAGAAAAGTGCTTTTGAGCGATTTGGTGTATGAGTTCTCATTTAAATATGCAGAAAACCATCCGTCGGAGATTGAGGCATATAAGAGCAATGGCGATTATAAGATGACGTACAAGAATCTGATGCACGACAGTGTCTACCGTGAATTCCTTGCGTATGCGAAGAGAGAGAAGAATTTCTCGCCTGCCGACAGGGAGCCAGCGTCGACACAGAAGAAGATCATGCGTCTGCTTGTGGCTTATCTGATTCGCTCGATCCACGGATCCGACGACCATCACCAGCGTCCGTTTTATTGGGCGTATAATTTGGAGGACGATGCATTCCGTGAAGCTTTGAAAGCATTCACAAGCAAAGAGATGAAGGAGATTTTGGAGAGATAAAAATGGAGACGGTGGAGAAAAATTCCGCAAAAGCATGGGTTTTGGCGGCACGTCCGAAGACATTGGCTGCGGCAGTCGTGCCGGTGCTTGTCGGATCAGCATTGAGTGTATTTCTGGGCGACGGTGCGGCGTTTGACTGGCGAAAATTCACAATTTGCTTTTTATTCGCGTCGCTGATGCAGATAGCCGCAAACCTTATCAATGATCTTTTTGATTTTCTGAAGGGTAGCGACGGGAAGGATCGTCTTGGTCCGGAAAGGGCGATGGCTCAGGGCTGGATCACGAAGAATGCGATGTATGTTGGTATTGCGATTGTGGTGGGGCTGGCAGCTGTGTGCGGATTGATGATGCTTCCCATTATAGAGGAAACGCAGGTGATGACGATGATAGGAGTGGGCATATCCTGCATTTTCTTCGCCTATTTCTACACCTCCGGACCCTTTCCGCTCTCATACAACGGGCTAGGCGACGTTGCTGTAGTAGGATTTTTCGGAGTTGTCGCCACATGCTTCACATGCTACTGCCAGTCACCGGGTTGTTTTTCTGATCCACGATGTATAGTGACAGGAGTGGCGACGGGATTGGCAATCAACGCATTATTGGTGATCAACAACTACCGTGACCGAGAGACGGATGCCGCGGATGGCAAACGCACACTGATAGTGAAGTTTGGCGAAAGATTTGGAGAACAGTTGTATTTGTGGTGTGGATTGGGAGCTGTAGTGATGATGTGCTACGTCTTCAAGGACAATCTGGCTCTTGCATTCTTTTATATACCATATATAATATTGCATTTGATGTCGTATACCAAGTTGATGAGAATCAAGAGGGGCAAAGCACTCAATCAGTTGATAGGGGAGAGCTCACGCAATATGATGGTGTTTGCCATTGCGACGGTAGTGGCGATGATGATGTAGTTGGAATTCAAAATTCTAAATGCTAAATTCAAAATTAGTTTATCGGTTATCGTCTATCGTTTATCGTAATTAATGTATTTTAGAGAATTCGGAAAAATCATACAACAATTTAATGGGAAAAATATTGAAAATTTTATATACGGTTGTATTATACACTGTATTATTTACGGGAGAAATGGCGGCAATTTACTATTTATCTGATAAAATTCCATTTTTAAGTGCGGTGGTATTTGGTCTGAGTTTTTTTGTATGGAGGAATCTCACCCCACATGTCGCTAACAGCGACCCGGCTGGCAACGGAATGGAACAAGGATTTTTGTTTTTGTTCAATATTGTCATATCACTTGTGTTCATGATTATATACTATCTTTTGATTAAGTTTTTTCCTGAACAGGTTTATCCATGGATCATTTTTTTTGTCGCGATTGTCTTTTTGATTGAGATTTGGCTTTTTGTGATAGGTGTTCAAGAAGAAGAAAAACACGAGGAATGGCGAAGAAATCATGGTATGTAGTAGAAAGTAGAGTCCGATTTTAGATTTTTTTAATATGTATAGCAAGAGAATTTTACTCAATATTTTAGTCGCATTACTTCCATTAGCATTGAATGCGAAGACGTCAAGAGATAGTGTTTGTATGGAGGCGACTCTAAACACGTATTCTATTAATTTTGACAAGGTGGTGCCTGTGGTAGAACAGTATATCAACGAAAACTCATTGTTGATCAACTCGAAAACACAGAACTATGAGCAGGTTTATTATAATGTGGTGATGACAGAAGCCCAGTACAACGCCATAAAACAGCAATTGGAAGGGTGGAAATGTGCGGTTTTGAACTCTACAGAGACGAAGAAGAATCTATCGCGTGAAATAGAGAACCAATCTGTTTCTATAGAGCGACTGAAGTCTGACATTAAAGAGCTGGAGACAAGAATAGCCAAAGTCAAGAACGACTCCATAGCTGAGGAGTTGGAAAGTGAACTTTACGATAAACGTGAGTCGTTGAGAAAGAAAAACAGGAATTTAAGTGAAGGATATGCTTCCATCGGCACCGTCAACCTGAATTTTTATCTTATGCGAGACGAGACATCACCAAGGCAGACTAAGGTTCGCTTTGTGAATATGCCTGGATTTGAGTACAGTATCCTGATGATAAGCAATCCGAAACCAGGCTTCTCTGCCAGCTACTATAACGGATATAATTTGAAGTACCTCTTCACAAGAGGCAAGACATTTGTAAATGTTGGTGTTTTTAAGGCCAAAGACGTGGCTGCCGCAGATTCCACCACGCTTACAGATGCCTTTAATATCAGTTTCGGACAGGATTTCTACTCCCGTCATTTCGGACGAGGAGCAAGAAAATGCTTTAACATGTATTCCGGATACAATGTCGGATTCATGGCGTTCAGAGGAGAGACGACATCGACAAAGACTATATATGTAAGTCCGACGGTGGGAGTGGAGCTGTTTAAGAACCGCTTTGTGCTATGGGATTTGCGAGGCAGCTACTACCTGCCGTTCAAGCACAACTATGATTTGCGAGGATGGCAGTTCTCAACGTCGTTCAATGTGGCGTTCTAGAAAATGCTGAATTATAAAAGATTCTTGACATTAACTCAGTTGCACGAAAAAAATGCAAAAAACGGCAAAAACTGCACGAAAAAAATGCAAATTTCACGCAAAACTGCACAAAAAGAATGCGATTATGCTTTTTTGAATGGCTACGACGGTGGAATTTGATATGTTAGCAATTTGTTTTCTTGGTTACAAACAGCGGGTAGGTTTGAAACTTGCCCCTATATGTTGAGGCTTTCCCCAGCATCAAAATGCTGTTTTCAGTTTGTACAATTTTTAAGACTCATATAAAATAACGTGATTCGACGAAATGTTGGGGTGTCATAACTGAGGATTGTTAAGGGCCCATGTTTGATTGATATTGGCCCTAACCCCTTCCTCAGTGCGAGCCGTAGGCGAGCACACAGAATTAATAAAACCATAGAGATGCAAAGTTCACAGAGAATGGGTACGCCTTTTTATGAGAAAAAGGTGTAAGAATTCAATCAGAAAGTGAAAAGCCTTTCTTTTTATGATTGCTCGTTATTGCGAATTTGCTGATTACAAATTGTCGGACTCATATTAATATAACGTAAGTTCGATGAATTCTATTATATTTATTTTAGTGTTTCCCCATGTTCCTGTTTTCTCCGTTGGGGAGTTTTCCCGCACACACTTGTTTGTGGGTTTTCCAAGTGTATGATATTATAGCTGACACTGTTTTCTGTTTGATCATTATTCCTATTGCGGGCAGATTTGAAAAACTGTCTGGTATCTGAGAGATTCGTCAGAAAGACGCTGCCGAGCAAAGCGAGAATAACCCGTGACAATGTCTCGGGAAGTGCAGCAATGTCATAAAATTTTGCCTGAAGGCAATACAATAGAAACTGCTTTTTCGGTCTTGTTTCCTCAAAAATGTAGATGTTCTCTTCAATCTCCATGTCTCTGTATTTATATGTGCTCGCCTTCGGCTCGCCTTTTGGGAGTGGGAAGGAAGGGCCTTCCGCCCTTTGGAATCCTCATTTATGACCCTTCAACTATCTTTTTGATTTCGCCGAATTGACGTTAATATATATGGGTAATTAACAAATGGTGCCCCCACGTCGAGGAAAAAATCTACAAAAAGACATGCGGATTCTCATTTTGCATATCTCATTTTTAATTTATTTTTATGTTATGCAATATATTTTTGGATGAAAGAAAAAAGAGACGTGAAAAAACTAAGGAAAGAGAGTGAAAAACCTAAATCTTTGAAATGTTGATAAATAACGACTTTTTTTCTCGATTTTTGTTTGCCATGTAAAAATATATGACTATTTTTGCATTCTAAATGATAGAATATCAGTAAAAATTTAAAAAGTAAAAACAAAAATGCCTACTATTCAACAGTTAGTTAGAAAAGGAAGAGCTAGTCTTGAAGACAAGAGTAAGTCTCCTGCGTTGGATTCATGTCCACAGAGAAGAGGTGTTTGCATGCGTGTTTATACAACAACACCAAAGAAGCCTAACTCTGCAATGCGTAAGGTGGCGCGTGTGAGATTGACAAACCAGAAGGAGGTTAACGCCTACATCCCAGGAGAAGGCCACAATCTACAGGAGCACTCAATCGTGATGGTACGTGGAGGTCGTGTTAAGGACCTACCAGGTGTACGTTACCACATCGTTCGCGGTACATTGGATACTGCAGGAGTAAACGGACGTACTCAGAGACGTTCAAAGTATGGAGCTAAGCGTCCAAAGCCAGGACAGGCAGCACCAGCAAAGGGTAAGAAGTAATTTCGGACTTACTGACTAGCAAAATTCTTTTTAAGTAAAAAACAGAACTAAGTTTTAGTTTTACTGGTAGCGTGATGAGGGTTGAGTAAATGGCCAAGAGGGGCCGTTGAAGCGACAGAAGCAACCAAGACAAAAACGATTTAAGAAAATGAGAAAAGCAAAACCTAAAAAGAGGATCATTTTGCCAGATCCAATTTTTAACGAAGTAATGGTAACACGTTTTGTTAACCATTTGATGTACGACGGTAAGAAGAGTACAGCATTCAGTATTTTCTACTCAGCGTTGGAGAATGTTAAGAGCAAGCTTCCAAACGAGGAGAAGGAGCCACTAGAGATCTGGAAAAAGGCTCTAGAGAATGTAGCTCCACAGGTAGAGGTTAAGTCTCGCCGTGTAGGTGGTGCAACATTCCAGGTGCCAACAGAGATTCGTCCAGAGAGAAAAGAGTCTATCTCAATGAAGAACCTTATCATCTTTGCTCGTAAGAGAGCAGGCCGTTCAATGGCAGATAAGTTGGCTGCAGAGATCGCAGACGCATACAACAACCAGGGTGGAGCGTTTAAGAGAAAGGCAGATATGCACAAGATGGCTGAGGCAAACCGTGCATTCGCTCACTTCAGATTCTAATCAATCTAGTTTTAACACTTCAACAATTTAGGAAAAATGGCAAAAGCAGATTTGCATTATACGAGAAATATCGGTATCATGGCTCACATCGATGCTGGTAAGACTACAACATCAGAGCGTATTTTGTTCTACACAGGTCTTACACACAAAATCGGTGAGGTGCACGATGGTGCAGCTACAATGGACTGGATGGTTCAGGAGCAGGAGCGTGGTATCACTATTACATCAGCTGCTACAACAACATACTGGAAGTACAACGACAAGAAGTACAAGATCAACTTGATTGATACTCCAGGACACGTTGACTTTACAGTAGAGGTAGAGCGTTCACTTCGTATCCTTGACGGTGCGGTGGCAGCTTTCTGTGCTGTAGGTGGTGTAGAGCCACAGTCTGAGACTGTATGGCGTCAGGCTGACAAGTACAATGTTCCTCGTATCTGCTACGTTAACAAGATGGACCGTTCCGGAGCAAACTTCTTCGATGTAGTTGCTCAGGTTAAGGAGGTACTAGGAGCTAACCCATGTCCTATCCAGATTCCAATCGGAGCTGAGGAGACATTCAAGGGAGTTGTCGACCTAGTAAAGATGAAGGCTATCGTTTGGCATGATGAGACAATGGGAGCTGCATACGATGTAGAGGATATCCCAGCTGATCTTGTAGACGAGGCAAACGAGTGGAGAGAGAAGATGCTTGAGGCTATCTCTGATTGCGACGACGCTATCATGGAGAAGTTCCTTGAGGGTGATCTTGACTTAATCACAGAGGATGAGATCAAGGCTGCTATCCGTAAGGGTACACTAGCCATGAAGATCTTCCCTATGGTATGTGGATCTTCATTCAAGAACAAGGGTGTGCAGACAATGCTTGACGCAGTTTGTTCGTACCTTCCAAGCCCACTTGACACTCCAGAGATCATCGGTTCTGAGGTAGGAAACGAAGAGGTTAAGATCGTTCGTCACCCAGACGAGGACGAGCCACTTTGTGCTCTTGCATTTAAGATCGCTACAGACCCATACGTAGGTCGTCTATGCTTCTTCAGAGTATACTCTGGTAAGCTAGAGGCTGGTTCATATATCTTCAACACACGTTCAGGAAAGAAGGAGCGTATCTCACGTTTGTTCCAGATGCACTCTAACCACCAGAACCCAGTTGAGGTTGTAGCCGCTGGAGATATAGGTGCAGGTGTAGGATTCAAGGATATCCGTACAGGTGATACACTATGTGGAGAGGACGAAAAGTCGCACATGGTACTTGAGTCAATCGAGTTCCCAGATCCAGTTATCGGTATCGCAGTAGAGCCTAAGTCACAGGCTGATATCGACAAGCTAGGTATCGGACTTGCAAAACTTGCAGAGGAGGACCCAACATTTACTGTAAAGACAGACGAGCAGTCAGGTCAGACAGTTATCTCAGGTATGGGTGAGCTTCACCTTGATATCATCATCGACCGTCTACGTCGTGAGTTCAAGGTAGAGTGTAACCAGGGTCGTCCACAGGTTAACTACAAGGAGGCAATCACTCAGACAGTTGACCACAGAGAGGTTTACAAGAAGCAGTCAGGAGGACGTGGTAAGTTCGCTGATATCGTGGTTAAGGTTGGACCAGTTGATCCAGACTTCCAGGGTTCACTTCAGTTCGAGGATATCGTTAAGGGAGGTAACATTCCTAAGGAGTTTATCCCATCTATCCAGAAGGGCTTCCAGGCATCAATGAAGAACGGTGTGTTGGCAGGCTTCCCAGTAGACCAGTTGAAGGTAGTCGTAGTTGATGGATCATACCACCCAGTAGACTCAGACCAGTTGTCATTCGAAATCGCAGCCAACCTAGCATTCAAGGCAGCATGTGCAAAGGCACGTCCAGTATTGATGGAGCCAATCATGAAGCTAGAGGTTGTGACACCAGAGGAGAACATGGGAGATGTTATCGGCGACCTTAACAAGCGTCGTGGACAGGTAGAAGGAATGGAGACAAGCCGTTCAGGAGCTAGAATCGTGAAGGCAAAAGTTCCGTTGTCAGAAATGTTCGGATACGTAACATCGTTGCGTACAATCACATCAGGTCGTGCAACTTCATCAATGGAGTTCTCACACTATGCAGAGGTATCTACAGCTATCGCAAAGCAGGTAGTAACTGAGGCAAAGGGTAGAGTAGACTTGCTATAAGAAAAACAGTGTGTCCTCAGAAATGAGGGCGCACTTTTCCAAAGAGATTAAATTATTTATTATAGATTCAAAGCGATGAGTCAAAGAATTAGAATTAAATTGAAGTCTTACGATCACAACTTGGTAGACAAGTCAGCTGAGAAAATCGTAAAGACAGTGAAGACAACGGGAGCTGTTGTAAGTGGTCCAATTCCGCTACCTACACACAAGCGTATTTTTACAGTCAACCGTTCAACATTTGTCAACAAGAAGTCGAGAGAGCAGTTCCAGCTTTCTTCATTCAAGAGATTGATTGACATCTATTGCACAACAGAGAAGACTGTAGATGCACTTATGAAGTTGGAGCTTCCAAGTGGAGTTGATGTAGAAATTAAGGTAAACTAATAGTAATCGAAAAGAAATGCCAGGATTATTAGGAAAGAAAATCGGAATGACATCCGTATTCAGTGCCGAGGGTAAGAACGTACCATGCACTGTTATCGAAGTAGGTCCTTGTGTTGTTACACAGATTAAGACTATTGAAAATGATGGTTACGCTGCATTGCAGTTGGGCTTCGACGAGAAGAAGGAGAAGAACACAAACGCAGCAGAGATGGGTCATTTCAAGAAGGCTGCAACAGCACCAATGAGACACTTGGCCGAGTTCAAAGAGTTCGATAAGGAATACAATCTAGGTGACGTAATCACAGTAGATTTGTTTGAGGACGCTCAGTTTGTAGATGTAATCGGAACATCAAAGGGTAAGGGCTTCCAGGGTGTAGTAAAGCGCCACGGATTCGGTGGAGTACAGCAGTCTACACATGGTCAGCACAACCGTCTTCGTGCTCCAGGTTCAATCGGTGCTTGTTCGTACCCAGCAAAGGTATTCAAAGGAATGCGTATGGCTGGCCGTAAGGGTGGTGAGCAAGTTACAGTTCAGAACTTGCAAGTGTTAAAGGTAATTCCTGAGAATAACATCCTTGTTTTGAAGGGTTCACTTCCAGGAGCTAAGGGTTCAATTGTAATTGTAAATAAGTAATGGAACTAAGCGTATATAACGTAAAAGGACAGGAGACAGGAAGAAAGGTCACATTGAATGATTCAATTTTCGGAATTGAGCCAAATGACCATGTTATCTACTTGGCTGTAAAGCAGTACATGGCAAACAATCGTCAGGGTACTCACAAGTCAAAGGAGAGAAGCGAGATCTCAGGAAGTACAAAGAAGTTGGGTCGTCAGAAAGGTGGCGGTGGAGCACGTCGTGGAGACATCAACTCACCAGTATTGGTAGGTGGTGCGCGCGTATTCGGACCTCAGCCAAGAGATTACTCTTTCAAGTTGAACAAGAAAGTGAAGAAATTGGCTCGTAAGTCAGCATTGGCATACAAGGCAAAAGAGAACGCTATCATTGTTGTAGAGAATTTCGATTTTGAGGCACCAAAGACAAAAGATTACGTTGCTTTTACAGAAAATTTGAAGGTTTCTGATAAGAAAAACGTTTTGGTTTTGTCAGAACCAAATAAAAATGTATCTTTGTCAGCCAAGAATCTTCAGAAGTCTCAGGTGTTGCTAACACATGAGCTAAATACATATAAGATTTTGGATGCAAAGTGTTTGCTTTTAACTGAGGCTGCTCTTGCAGAACTAGAGAATACTTTAAAGGATTAAAAGAAATGGAGATCATATTAAAGCCAATCGTAACAGAGAAGGTTACTGGTTTGCAGGATAAGTACAATCGCTACGGATTCCGCGTAGTGTTGAGTGCTACTAAGTCGCAGATTAAAGCTGCAGTAGAGGATTTGTATGGTGTTAAGGTCTTGTCAGTCAATACAATGCGTGTTGATGGCAAGAATAAGTCACGTTATACAAAAGCTGGTGTGATCGCAGGAAAGATGCCTTCATACAAGAAAGCCCTTGTAACATTGAAAGAGGGTGATGCAATAGACTTTTATAGCAATATTTAATAAAAATGGCAGTTCGCAAATTTAAGCCCACAACACCGGGGCAGAGACACAAAGTTATTGGTGCGTTCGAGACAATTACCTCGAGCACACCAGAAAAATCTCTTGTGAAAGGCATGAGAAAGACTGGTGGACGTAACAACGTCGGTAAGATGACAATGCGTTACATCGGTGGTGGTCACAAGAGAAAGTACAGAGTAATTGATTTTAAGAGAGAGAAAGACGGTGTGCCAGCAGTAGTAAAGACAATCGAGTACGATCCAAACCGTTCGGCTCGTATCGCTCTATTGTTCTACGCTGATGGTGAGAAGCGTTACATTTTGGCTCCTGCGGGATTGCAGGTAGGTCAGAAGCTTATGTCAGGTGCTGATGCTGCGCCAGAGGTAGGTAACTCGCTTCCATTGCAGGACATTCCACTAGGTACAGTTATCCACAACTTGGAGTTGCATCCAGGACAGGGAGCTGCGCTTGTACGTTCTGCAGGTACTTTTGCTCAGTTAACATCTCGTGAAGGTAAGTATGCAATTGTAAAATTGCCTTCAGGAGAGCTTCGCAAGATTTTGTGTGCTTGCAAGGCTACAATTGGTACAGTAGGTAACTCAGACCACTCACTTGAGAGATCAGGTAAGGCAGGTCGTTCACGTTGGTTGGGACGTCGTCCTCGCACTCGTGCTGTATGTATGAACCCAGTAGATCACCCAATGGGTGGTGGAGAAGGTCGTCAGTCGGGTGGACATCCTAGATCAAGAAAGGGTCTTTTGGCTAAGGGTTACAAGACACGTTCACCAAAGAAGGCTTCTGATAAGTACATAATTGAAAGAAGAAAGAAATAATTGAAATAAAGTATTTTTATGAGTCGTTCATTAAAAAAAGGTCCATATATCAACCTTAAGCTTGAGAAGAAGGTTCTTGCCATGAACGAAAGTGGCAAGAAGTCTGTAGTCAAGACATGGGCTAGAGCTTCAATGATATCTCCGGATTTCGTCGGACATACTATTGCAGTTCACAACGGAAATAAGTTTATTCCGGTATTTGTCACAGAGAATATGGTAGGACACAAACTTGGCGAATTCTCTTTGACGCGTAACTTTAGAGGTCACGGTGGTAACAAGAAGAAGTAATCAACGTGATTAAATTTAATTAAAAGTTCGAGAAAAATGAGTTGTTCAAGAAAAAAAGTATCAGCTGATGCAAGAAAAGAGGCGAAGAAGTCCCTTTATTTTGCGAAGTTGAATGATGTTCCTACTTCTCCACGTAAGATGCGTTTGGTCGCTGATATGGTACGTGGAATGGAGGCTTTCCGCGCTTTGGGTGTCCTAAGATATTCAACTAAGGAAGCTTCTATCAAGCTAGAAAAGTTATTGCGTTCTGCTATCGCAAACTGGGAGCAGAAGAATGAAACTAAGGCTGAAATGGGCCAGCTTTACGTAAGCAACATTTACGTAGATTCAGCTCGTCAGTTGAAGAGACTTCGTCCTGCACCTCAGGGAAGAGGATACAGAATCCGCAAGCGCTCTAACCATGTGACAATTTTTGTTGATGCTATTTCTAACGATACTAACGAATAAAAGATGGGACAGAAAGTTAATCCAATAAGCAACCGTTTAGGAATTGTAAGAGGTTGGGATTCCAATTGGTATGGTGGAAAGAAGTATGGTGATACAATCCTAGAGGATTCAAAGATCCGTAAATACTTGTCTGCTCGTCTTGCTAAGGCTAGTGTTGCTAGAATTATCATAGAGAGAACTCTTAAACTTGTTACTATTACAGTCTGCACTGCTAAACCTGGCATTATCATCGGTAAGGGTGGACAGGAAGTTGATAAGTTGAAGGAGGAGTTGAAGAAGATCACAGACAAGGAGATCCAAATCAACATCTACGAGGTTAAGAGACCAGAGTTGGATGCAGTTATCGTAGCAAGCAACATTGCTCGTCAGGTAGAGGGTAAGATCGCTTACCGTCGTGCCGTAAAGCAGGCTATCGCTTCTACAATGCGCATCGGTGCAGAGGGTATCAAAGTGCTAGTTGCAGGCCGTTTGAATGGTGCTGAAATGGCTCGTTCTGAGATGTACAAGGAAGGACGTACACCACTTCACACATTCCGTGCAGATATCGACTACGCACAGGCAGAGGCGCTTACAAAGGTAGGTATTATCGGAATCAAGGTATGGATTTGCCGCGGCGAGAAGTACGGAAAGCAAGATCTTTCTCAGCAGTATGTGGCAAGCAAAGAGTCTGTACGTTCCAACAATCCTGCTGGAAAGAAGGGCGGTTTCTCTAAGAAAAGAAAACAATCTGTTTAAGAGTTAAATTAAGGAAAGATGTTACAACCTAAAAGAACTAAGTTCAGAAGACAGCAGAAAGGTCGTGCAAAAGGTATCGCACATCGTGGAGACCAATTGGCTTTTGGATCTTTTGGTATCAAGGTACTTGGTACTAAGTGGATTACAGGACGACAGATTGAGGCTGCACGTATTGCTGTCACAAGATATATGCAACGTCAAGGTCAGATTTGGATCAGAGTATTCCCTGACAAACCAATCACTAAGAAGCCTGCTGACGTACGTATGGGTAAAGGTAAGGGTAACCCTGAAGGATTCGTTGCTAGCGTGACTCCAGGAAGAATTCTTATCGAGGTTGAGGGTGTTCCATTTGAAGTTGCTAAAGAGGCATTGAGATTGGGCGCTCAGAAACTTCCAGTAACTACAAAGTTTATTGTTAGACGCGACTACGATGCGCAAAATCAAAATGCTTAATCATGAAAGTAGCAGATATTAAGAACATGTCAAGCAAGGAGCTTCAGGAGAAAATAGCTTCTGAGGAAAAGAGATTGAACCGCATGCGTCTTGACCATGCGATTACTCCATTGCAGAATCCATCTCAAATAAAGTCTCTTCGTAAGGACATCGCGCGCATGAAGACTATCTTGGGTCAGGCAGAGTCTAAATAATAATTTTAGAGTTTGAGAAAATGAGAAATTTAAGAAAAGAAAGACAAGGAGTTGTTTCAAGCAATAAGATGGACAAAACCATTACTGTTGCTATCAAGTGGAAAGAGAAACACCCTATTTACCAGAAATTCGTCAACAAGACGAAGAAATATCACGCTCACGATGAGAAGAATGAGTGTAATATTGGTGATGTTGTGAGAATCATGGAGACTCGTCCTTTGAGTAAGACAAAGAGATGGAGATTAGTATCAATCGTAGAAAGAGCTAAGTAATTATGATACAGCAAGAATCAAGATTAACTATTGCTGATAACAGCGGTGGTAAAGAGGCATTGTGTATTCGTGTACTAGGTGGCACAAAGAAAAGATATGCCACTGTAGGCGATATCATTGTAGTTACAGTGAAGAGCGTAATTCCTTCAAGTGATATGAAGAAGGGTGCCGTTTCAAAGGCTATCGTTGTTCGCACAAAGAAGGAAGTTCGTAGAGCAGATGGCTCATACATCAGATTTGATGACAATGCATGTGTATTGTTGAATGGTGCTGGTGAAATGAGAGCGAGCCGTATCTTCGGCCCAGTTGCAAGAGAGTTGCGTGCTTCTAATATGAAGATTGTGTCATTGGCTCCTGAAGTTCTATAATTAAAAAGTAGTAAGGTAATGAGTAAGTTACATATTAAGAAGGGCGACTTAGTTTACGTTCTTGCAGGTAAGGACAAAGGTAAGACAGGAAAGGTTCTTTCTGTATTGGTAGCTGCAAACCGTGCTATCGTTGAGGGAATTAACATTGTTTCAAAGAATGTTAAGCCAAGTGCAAAGAATCCTCAGGGTGGTATCGTAAAGATGGAGGCTCCAATCCATGTTTCTAATTTGAATTTGGTAGATCCTAAGTCGGGAGATACACCAAAGCCAACACGTATTGGTATCAAGGTGATCGACGGCAAGAAGGTTCGTGTCGCTAAAAAGTCAGGGGAGGTTATTAAATGAATACAGCTAGTTTAAAGCAAGATTACAAGCAGCGTATTGTCCCTGCTTTGAAGGAGAAGTTTGGTTACTCTACAGTAATGCAGGTTCCAGTTCTTGAGAAGATCGTTATCAATCAGGGTCTAGGAGAGGCAGTTGCTGATAAGAAGGTGATTGAGATCGCAATCAACGAGTTGACTGCAATCGCAGGTCAGAAGGCCGTTCAGACACTTTCTAAGAAGGATATCGCAAACTTTAAGGTAAGAAAGAAGATGCCAATTGGAGTTCGCGTCACTCTTAGAAGAGAGAGAATGTACGAGTTCTTGGAGCGCCTAATCAAGGTAGTTCTTCCTCGTATCCGTGATTTCAACGGTATCAACTCTAAGTTGGATGGTAGAGGTAACTACACTCTTGGTGTTACAGAGCAGATCATATTCCCAGAGATCAACATCGATTCAATTTCGAAGCTTATGGGTATGAACATCACTTTCGTAACAACTGCAAAGACAGACGAAGAGGGTCTTGCCTTGTTAAAGGAATTTGGTTTACCATTTAAAAAATAATTGGAATGGCAAAAGAATCAATGAAAGCACGCGAGGTAAAGCGTGCTCGCCTTTGCGCGAAGTATGCTGAGAAACGTGCTCAGTTGTTGAAGGAAGGAAAATACGATGAGTTGCAGAACCTTCCAAAGAATGCTTCGCCAGTTAGATTGCACAACAGATGCAAGTTGACAGGTAGACCTAAGGGTTACATGCGTCAGTTTGGTATCTCAAGAATTCAGTTCAGAGAGATGGCATCTGCTGGTTTGATTCCAGGTGTAAAGAAAGCAAGTTGGTAATTATTAATTTTTAATTTAAATATTGTCAGGCATTTGTCTTGATTAATTTAATTTTATTATGACTGATCCAATAGCAGATTATTTAACGAGACTGCGCAATGCTATCAATGCAAAGCATCGCGTGTTGGAGGTTCCGTCTTCTAATCTAAAGAAGGAGATCACAAAGATCTTGATGGACAAGGGTTACATTTTGAACTACAAGTTTGTAGAGGAGGGTGTAAACAGAACAATCAAGATCGCGTTGAAGTACGATGCGGTTAACAAGGTTAACGCCATCAAGAACTTGAAGAGAGTGTCAACTCCAGGTTTGCGTAAGTATGTTGGTTACAAGGACATGCCAAAGGTTCTTAACGGACTAGGTATTGCGATTGTATCTACATCGAAAGGTGTAATGACAGATAAGGAGGCTCGCGACCTTAAGGTAGGTGGTGAGGTATTGTGTTACGTTTATTAATTAGGAGGAAAGAAGATGTCAAGAATAGGAAAATTGCCTATCAGCATACCTTCAGGCGTTACTGTCTCAGTTAAGGATAACGTAGTCACAGTTAAGGGTCCTAAGGGTGAATTATCACAGTATGTAGATCCATCAATCGAGATGAAGGTTGAGGACGGACACATTACATTCGCAAGAAATTCGGAGGATGCTGAATTCCGTTCAAAGCATGGTTTGTACCGTGCTCTAGTTAACAACATGGTAGTTGGTGTTTCTCAGGGTTACAAGAAGGAATTGGAGTTGGTCGGTGTAGGTTACCGTGTTTCTAACCAGGGTCAGGTTATCGAGTTCTCTCTAGGTTTTACACATGCAATTTTCTTGCAGTTGCCTGCTGAGATCAAGATCGAGACTAAGAGTGAGAAGAACCAGAATCCACTTGTTATTTTGGAGAGTTGCGACAAGCAGTTGCTAGGTCAGGTTTGTGCTAAGATTCGTTCATTCCGTAAGCCAGAGCCTTACAAGGGTAAGGGTATCAAGTTTGTTGGAGAGCAAATCAGAAGAAAGGCTGGTAAGTCTGCTGGTGCTAAGTAATTATAAATTCATGTTGTTATGACGGAAAAAAATCTAAGAAGAATCAAGATAAAGAAGAGCATCAGATCAAAGGTGTCTGGTACATCTTCAAAGCCGCGTATGACTGTCTTTAGAAGCAATAAGCAGATTTATGTTCAGGTAATCAACGACGAGACAGGTACGACTTTGGCTTCAGCGTCTTCATTGAAGATGACTGAGAAGTGTGCTAAGAAGGAGCAGGCTGCTAAAGTTGGCGAGGCTATTGCAAAGAAAGCTATCGAAGCCGGAATTTCGGAAGTGGTATTTGATAGAAACGGTTATTTGTATCACGGACGTATCAAGGAGTTGGCTGATGCAGCTCGTAATGGTGGTCTTAAATTTTAATAAACATGGTAGAAACGAAAAATGTTAAGCCTGTAAGCTCTGATGTAGAGTTGAAGGATAGACTCGTAGCTATAAACCGTGTAACTAAGGTTACCAAGGGAGGTCGTGCATTTAGTTTTGCTGCAATCGTGGTTGTAGGTAACGAGTCTGGTGTAGTAGGATATGGACTAGGTAAGGCTAGTGAGGTTACTGCTGCAATCGCTAAAGGTGTAGAGGCTGCAAAGAAGAATATTGTAAAGGTTCCTGTATTGAAGGGATCTATTCCTCACGAGCAGTCAGCTAAGTTCGGTGGTGCAGAAGTACTTTTGAGACCAGCTTCTCACGGTACAGGAGTAAAGGCAGGTGGTGCCATGCGTGCTGTATTGGAGAGCGTTGGTATTACAGACGTCTTGGCTAAGTCAAAGGGTTCGTCAAATCCACACAACCTAGTAAAGGCTACTATTAAGGCTCTTTCTGAGTTGAGAGATCCATTCACTGTGGCTCAGAACAGAGGTGTTTCAATGGAAAAGGTATTTAAAGGTTAATTCTTATGGCTACAATTAAAATTAAGCAAGTTAGAAGTAAGATTGGTTGCCCAAAGAACCAGAAGGCTACTTTGGCAGCTCTAGGTCTCAAGAAACTTAATGCAGTTGTTGAGCATGAGGATAATCCTTCCATTAGAGGAATGATCGAGGCCGTTAAACAATTAGTAGTTGTTGTCGAATAAAAAATTGTGTGTAATGGATTTAAGTAATTTAAAACCCGCTGCAGGTTCTGTTAAGACACGCAAGAGAATTGGACGTGGTCCAGGTTCAGGTCTTGGTGGAACTTCTACAAGAGGTCATAAGGGAGCAAAGTCTCGCTCTGGTTATTCAAAGAAAATTGGTTTCGAGGGTGGTCAGATGCCTTTGCAGAGACGTCTTCCTAAGTATGGAGAAATGCATGTGTGCAATCCTAAGATCTACAAGGCAATCAACTTGTCAGATATTCAGGCATTGTGTGATGCAGCTAAGATTGATGTTGTCAACAAAGAGGCTCTATTCAACGCTGGTTTGGTAGGCAAGGCTGACAACGTTAAGATTTTGGGTAATGGAACACTTTCTGCTAAGGTTAAGGTAGAGGCTGCCGCATTCTCTAAGAGTGCTGTTGCTGCTATCGAGGCTGCTGGTGGTAGTGTTGAAATCAAGAAGTAATGAAGGCAATTCAAACGATAAAAAACATTTGGAAAATCGAGGATTTGAGAAATAAGATTCTTTTCACATTTCTCTTGATTCTTGTATATCGTTTTGGATCATTTATAGTTCTTCCGGGTGTAAATCCGGAAGGACTTAAACCTTTGGAGAATCAGACAAGTGAAGGTTTGATGTCTTTGCTTAATATGTTCTCTGGAGGAGCTTTCTCTAATGCTTCGATTTTTGCACTTGGAATCATGCCTTATATCTCGGCGTCTATCGTAGTCCAATTGCTTACAATCGCTTTGCCTTACTTCCAGAAAATCCAGAAGGATGGTGAGAGCGGACGCAAAAAGATTACTCAGTTGACGAGATATTTGACTGTTTTCATATTGTTGATACAGGGTCCATCTTATCTAATTAACCTATCAATGCAGGCTCCTGACGCAGTCCCTGGTGATTTCTTCTTCAAGATTTCTTCAGTGGTTATTATGTGTGCTGGTAGTATGTTTGTGATGTGGTTGGGAGAAAGAATCACTGACAAAGGAATCGGAAATGGTATTTCAATCATTATCTTGATTGGTATCTTGGCAAGATTCCCAGATGCTATCGCTAAGGAGTTGGTTTCTGCAATTTCCGGTACATCAGGTGGTTTTATTATTCTTTTGTTGGAGTTTGTCTTCTTGTTTGTTGTCATTATGGCTTCTATCGCATTGGTTCAGGCAGTACGTCGTATTCCTGTACAGTATGCAAAACAGACAGCTGCGATGGCCGCAAAGTCAGGTTCAGCTGCTAGCAGAATCGGTGGTGTAAGACAATATATTCCTTTGAAGGTTAATGCGGCTGGAGTAATGCCAATTATCTTTGCTCAAGCGATTATGTTTATTCCTCTATCAGTTCTTCCATTTGTGGCAAGTGATGAGACAGTTCAGACAGTCCAGAACTTCATGAACTTGAATAGCTGGCAGTATAATGTTGTGTTCGCATTCTTGATTATTGTGTTCACATATTTCTACACAGCGATCACTATTCAGCCAAATCAGATGGCAGAGGATTTGAAGAGAAATGATGGATTCATTCCAAAGGTAAAACCAGGAGCAGAAACTGCAGAGTATATTGACGACGTTATGTCGAAGATCACTCTACCTGGAGCCATATTCTTGGCAATAATTGCTGTTATGCCAGCTGTAGTGTCAAGCTTGGTTGAGGTAAATCAACAATTTGCTCAGTTCTTTGGTGGAACATCATTGCTAATCATGGTAGGTGTAGTACTAGATACTCTACAGCAGGTAGAGGGTCATTTGTTGATGCACCACTACGATGGTCTAATGGAGAATGGTCCAATTAGAGGAAGAAGTGGTATGATGTCTACTAATAATGCTGAATAAATTATTAATTTATGGCAAAGCAGGCAGCTATCGAACAAGACGGTGTGATTCTTGAAGCTCTATCGAACGCCATGTTCAAAGTAGAGCTAGAGAATGGTCACCAGTTGACAGCCCATATCTCAGGCAAGATGAGAATGCATTACATCAAAATCTTGCCAGGAGATAAGGTAAGAGTAGAAATTTCTCCTTACGATTTGTCGAAAGGAAGAATAGCGTTCAGATATAAATAAAAAAACAATGAAAGTTAAAGCTTCTCTAAAAAAACGTACTCCAGAGTGCAAAATTGTGCGTAGAAAGGGTCGTTTGTACGTAATTAACAAAAAAAATCCTAAGTTTAAGTTGCGACAGGGTTGATTTTTTTTATTTTTGCAAAAAAAATAAGATTTTATGGCAGTTAGAATTGTCGGTGTGGATCTTCCACAGAACAAAAGAGGTGAGATTGGTCTTACTTACATTTTCGGAATTGGTCGTAGTAGTGCGGCAAAAATTCTTAACGAAGCAGGTGTTGATGTAAACATCAAGGTTAAGGATTGGACAGATGATCAGGCAGCAAAAATTCGTGAGATTATTGGTGCGAACTACAAGGTAGAAGGTGATTTGCGTTCAGAGGTTCAGCTAAACATCAAGAGATTGATGGATATTGGCTGTTATCGTGGTATTCGCCATCGTCTAGGTTTGCCTTTGCGTGGTCAGAGCACTAAGAACAATGCTCGTACTAGAAAGGGTAAGAAGAAGACAGTTGCAAATAAGAAGAAAGCAACTAAGTAATTTAAGCTAAGTTAAAAATACAATGGCAAAAAAAGCAGTAGCAACAAGAAAAAGGGTAGTAAAAGTTGATGCTAACGGTCAGTTGCATGTTCATAGCTCTTTTAACAACATCATCGTTACTTTGACAAACAACGAGGGTCAGGTTATCTCTTGGTCTTCAGCAGGTAAGATGGGTTTTAGAGGTTCTAAGAAGAATACTCCTTACGCAGCACAGATGGCAGCACAGGATTGTGCTAAAGTGGCATTTGACCTTGGTCTAAGAAAGGTTAAGGCATATGTTAAGGGTCCAGGTAATGGTAGAGAGTCTGCTATCAGAACTGTACACGGAGCTGGTATCGAGGTTACTGAAATCGTTGACGTAACACCACTACCACATAATGGTTGTCGACCACCTAAAAAGCGCAGAGTTTAATATTTTTTACTAATTGTTCTAATCTTTTGGTTTTGAATGATTGCAAAAAACCTCTCTGCAATCGCGGCTAGATATTAAGAGATTAGGGTACTAATTTTTAATAATAATGGCTAGATATATAGGTCCTAAAACTAGGATTTCTAGAAGATTTGGTGAAGCTATTTTCGGTCCAGATAAGGTATTGAGCAAGAGAACAAACCCTCCTGGACAGCACGGTGTAAACAGAAGAAAGAAGTCTTCTGAGTACGGTGTTCAGCTTAACGAAAAGCAGAAAGCAAAATACACTTACGGAGTGTTGGAGCGCCAGTTCCGCAACTTGTTTGACAAGGCTGCAAGAGCTAAAGGTATTACTGGTGAGATCCTACTTCAGCTTCTTGAGTGTAGACTTGATAACATTGTGTACCGTTTGGGTATCGCCCCAACAAGATCAGCTGCTCGTCAGCTAGTGTCACACAAGCACATTGTTGTAGACGGTCAGGTAGTTAACATCCCTTCATACTCGGTTAAGCCAGGTCAAGTTATCGGTGTACGTGAGAAGGCTAAGTCTCTTGAGGTTATCGAGAACTCATTGTCTGGTTTCAATCATGCTAAGTATGCTTGGTTGGAGTGGGATAACTCTTCTATGTCAGGAAAATATCTTCATATTCCTGAGAGAGCAGACATTCCTGAGAATATCAAGGAACAGTTGATCGTCGAATTGTATTCAAAATAATAATTAACGCATGGCTATACTCGCATTTCAGAGACCGGATAAGGTTATAATGTTAGAGGCGGATAGCTTTCATGGAAAGTTTGAGTTCCGTCCGTTGGAGCCAGGTTACGGTATTACAGTAGGTAATGCTCTACGTCGTATCTTGTTGTCTTCTCTTGAAGGATTTGCTATCACTTCAATTAAGATCGCAGGTGTTGACCATGAGTTTGACGTGATTCCTGGAGTAATTGAAGATGTTACAAACATCATTCTTAATCTTAAGCAAGTTCGCTTTAAGAAAAAAGTGGATGAGTTTGAAGAGGAGAAGATTTCAATTAACGTATCTGGAACTGAGGTATTCAAGGCCGGCGACATTTCTAAGCACCTTACAGGTTTTGAGGTTTTGAACCCAGACTTTGTGATCTGTCATATTGATCCTAAGGCTTCGTTCCAAATTGATTTGAAGATTGGTAAGGGTCGTGGTTATGTCCCTGCTGACGAAAACAAGGTTAGCGGCTCTGAGATTGGTGTGATTGCTATCGATTCTATCTTTACTCCTATCAGAAACGTAAAGTATACTGTTGAGAACTATAGAGTTGAGCAAAAAACTGACTATGAGAAGTTAATTATTGAGATACAAACTGATGGTTCTATCCATCCTAAAGATGCTTTGAGAGAGGCAGCAAGAATCTTGATTTACCACTTCATGTTGTTCTCAGATGAGAAGATCACTCTTGATTCTTCTTCTGACAATGATAATGAGGAATTCGATGAAGAGGTTCTTCACATGCGCCAACTCCTAAAGACAAAGTTGGTCGATATGGACTTGTCTGTACGTGCTTTGAATTGTTTGAAGGCCGCAGACGTAGAGACTCTTGGCGAACTAGTTGTATTCAACAAGACAGATCTATTGAAGTTCCGCAACTTTGGTAAGAAGTCGTTGACTGAGCTTGATCAGTTGCTCGACAACTTGAACTTGTCATTTGGAATGGATATTTCAAAGTATAAATTAGATAAAGAATAAATCATGAGACATAATAAGAAATTCAACCACCTTGGTAGACAAAAAGCTCATAGAGACGCATTGCTTTCTAATATGGCTTGCTCTTTGATTAAAGCAAAGAGAATCAACACTACTCTAGCTAAGGCAAAAGAGTTGAGAAAGTATGTTGAGCCTCTTTTGACTAAGGCAAAGGACGATTCTACTTCTTCTCGTCGTGTTGTATTTAGCTACCTACAGGATAAGGAAGTCGTTAAGGAGATGTTCCAGGAGGTTGCTCAGAAGATCGCTAACCGTCCAGGTGGATACACTCGTATCATCAAGACTGGTTTCCGTCTAGGTGACGCTGCTGAGATGTGCTTCATCGAGCTTGTTGACTACAACGAAAACATGCTTAAGGGTGACGCTGCTAAGAAGCCTGCTAAGACTCGTCGTTCTCGTAGCAAGAAAGCTGCTGCTGAGACTACTGAGGCTGTTGAGGTTGCTTCTGAAGCTCCAGCAACTGCAGAATAATCTGATAAGATTTTCTCAATATAAGGGAGTTGTCTGCTTATGCAGACAACTCTTTTTTTGTCGTCGTACTAGAGAAAAAATTGAATTTTCACTAAAAATAGAATGCTTTTATGGCTTTGAGTTTCCAGAGATGTAGAGTGATAAGTAACATGACTCTTTTAAAAGTTTGAAGAAATCGTCAGCAAAACAGAAAAAATCAATAATTTTGTCTCCAGTATAGCAAAAATTGCGAAATAGTTTTTTATGTTCAATGAATTAATACGACAGAATATGAAAAATTTTTTGTTCGTTTTCTCGGTCTTGTTAACAATGACTACTTGTACTGACAAACAAATAGCATCTAAAAAGGTCGTGTCTCAAAATGACCAAGAAATCTCTTATTTCCCTGCCATTGATCGTTATATGGTTAAGGAATTAGGACGTTATTATACTGAAGGTGAGCATTGTGTGCCTTTTCATAGCATAGTGGCTGTCGATGAACGTAATGCGGATGATATCCTTGTTTGGGGCGACTTTTGGGTATTCAACTACAATCAGATAGGTGATACGATGAAATGCGTCGCAGGTGGAAGCCATCCAGGTCTGATGCACATTAGTCAAACCCGTAGTGGAAATGATGTGGTATATCAGGTGAAGGCTTTTGATCAAGTGGAAGACGGTGCCAATTTATTACAGTCTGCCGAGAAAATATTTGGTGATAAGTTTGACGCTTTCCAAACAATCAACAGTGATGAGCAAAAGCGTGAAAAGTTGAGATCAGAAGTGTTGGCTTCATATGTCAAGAAGAATGGACTTTCTGCTACCTTCTACCAAGACTATGGATGGCCAGCCAAGAAAATAGGAGAGTGAAAGGATTGAGAAAATGTATCTGATCTGGTCGAAATTTTGGTGCTTTTGCACCTGTGTCATGGACCAAATTTTACTGGCAAATCCTGCAATATAGAATTTGACAAAATATCTTTACGAAATAGCTTTCAGCCCGACGACGGAGATGATCAAAGTAGTGATGAAGAACAATCTCCAGAATGTGGATGGCTCGTTGAAAACAAAGATGCCAATCAGTACAGTGCCAATGGCACCTATCCCTGTCCAGACTGGGTAAGCTGTGCCCAATGGTATTGTCTGGGTCGCTTTGGCCAGCAACGTCATACTCAAAACAGAGAAAGCAATAAAACCTCCTATCCAACCACACCATTCTATCCCGGCAACGTCTTTTGCACGTCCGAGACAATAGGTGAAGCCTACTTCGCAAAGCCCTGCGACAATTAGAATAATCCAATTCATAAACTTCAATGCCTATTGAGGGCAGCAAGACTGTCTCGGCGACTCCTTCTAAGGCGTGGCAAAGGTATAAAATTATTTTTGATAGCGTATTTGATTCCTTGGGACAAAAATTGCTATTTTTCGGATAGCCGCAATAATTTGGTGATCCATATATCACCAAATCTGCTTCTACTGATTTTGTGGAATGGGTTGTAGATTGTCTTTAAGCGTGCAGACTCCCTTCTCCCTCCGTCGATTTTACAGGCGAAGCACTTAGTTTGGACTACAATCGTAGAGATTCTAAAGCTCAACTTCTACACCTGTCTCACGTGATTATCTCCTGTATCTTTCCGCAGCTAATATTAGTTCGTTAGCAATCCTTTGCTTCAGATGCAAAGGTTCTATCACTTTGATATGTGAACCATATCCAAGCAATTTACGTTCCAATTCATAATTTATTATTATTCTTATCCTGAAAACCTTACTTCCGTCTTCATTCTCCTTCTCTATTTCCTGACTTTCGTGGAAAGGCTTTGTCTCAATATAAGGCGTTTGATTGGCGTCAACCCAGAAGATCACTGTTTCTACGTTAGACTCAAGATCCCTCGTCACACCAATCATTTCATTCAGATATTTCTCTGGATTGAAGACGGTGTTGTCGACATACTTATGGTTGTCGTCTTTTCTTATTTCAATGATTCTGTCTAATGCAAGTGTCTTCACCTCTTTTTGGGGCGACACTCCAATCACAAACCATCTGTTGTTGTATTCTTTAAGTATGTGTGGAGAAATGTAAATTCTTGATTCTCTCTTTGCCTTAAATGATTTATATTCAATTATTAATGCATCTTTCCTTTTGACGGCATCAAATAGTGGTCCGAGAAAATTCAATCCTTTAAGCTTATTGTTTGTCTCAATATATACCACTTTATTATTGTCTGTCTGACACGCAATCTTGTCTTGCATTCGCGTCAGAATATCTTCCTGCCCACTCATATTGCTGAATCCATTATAGTGTTTGATTATTTCCAAAGCACTGCTCAACTCATTCAAATCTTCTTTCGACAACGGAAGCTTTGTGATGCTAAAGTCTGGATCTTCATATGTGTAGTATTTTTTATTTTTGACAATTATAGGCGCATTGTAGCCAAGTTTGTCACTTCGCATCAGCTCTATGTCTCTCTGGATTGTTCGTGTGCTTATACCGCAGATGCCTTCTTTTTCAAGCAATTCCTTTTCACAAGCTTCACGCAAGTCTTCCAATGTCCATTCTCGTTGTCTGCGTTGCAAACATTCGTCGATGATACGCACACGCATCAGTGTATTTCTATTTAATGGCATAGTAAAATTTTTTACAAAAATGCAAAAAATATTTCAAACTGCGACAATACGTGTCGTAGTTGGGGCGAAACTTTGCGATGTGAAAATAAATAATAGGTAAAGTTATGATACAGAGAGTTGTTAATGGCACAAAGTTGTCTGCTAAACTTTGGCTGGATGAGGTAGAAGATTCATGTATGGAGCAGATAGTACGTCTCGCGTCGCTTCCATACGCTTTCCATCATGTTGCTATTATGCCAGATGCCCATACTGGTGTCGGCATGCCTATTGGTGGTGTTTTGGCGACAAAAGGGGTAGTGGTGCCCAATGCGGTGGGCGTGGATATCGGTTGCGGAATGTGTGCTGTTCGCACAAATTTAAAGGCGAGTGAGTTGGAAAGAAGCGACGTCACGTCTGTGATGAGACATATCCGCAAAAACATACCGCTTGGTTTTGATCACAGAAAAATGCCTATGGACGAGAGCCTTCTTCCTGAAGCTGATTTCGATAAACTGCCGTTGTTGAAGAATTTGAAAGAAGCTATGCTTCGTCAGATCGGGACACTCGGAGGAGGCAATCATTTCATTGAAATTCAAAAAGATGTCGCTAATGATGACGTGTGGGTCATGATTCATTCAGGCAGTCGAAATGTCGGTCTGACTATTGCTAAACACTATGCAAAAATCGCTGCGGAATGGTGTGTGAAATGGCATTCAGAGACTCAGCCAGGGTTAGAGTTCCTTCCTATTGAGTTTGATAAAGGAAGAAATTACCTCAATGAAATGAACTATTGTGTTGAGTTTGCTTTGGCGAATCGTAAGTTGATGATGGATATCATTATGGAAGGATTCCGTCTTATCAGGCCGAATGTGGAATTTGATGAAATCATCAATATTGCCCATAATTACGCTGCTTTTGAAAATCATTTCGGAGAGAATGTGATTGTCCACAGAAAAGGAGCGACACGTGCAAGATTGGGAGAAATAGGAATTATTCCAGGCTCAATGGGCACAAAGTCTTTTATAGTTGAAGGATTGGGCAATCCGGAATCTTTTTTAAGTTGCTCACATGGCGCAGGCCGACGTTTGAGTAGGGCGATGGCTCGTGAGACTCTTTCATTGGAAGAGGAATGTCAGAAGATGGATGAAAAGGGAATCATTCATGGTATGCGACGCGATGGTCTTGACGAGGCTCCAGGTGCATACAAGGATATCGACAGTGTGATGCAGTTTGAATCTGATTTGGTAAAACCGGTTGTTGAGCTTCTGCCTATGGCGGTAATCAAGGGGTGATGCCGAGATTAATGAGGAAGACGTGATTTTTCGCGTCTTCTTTTTATTGTTGATTATTAATGATTTATAAATTCATTATTTTTAGCGGAGTGTCGAGGCTTATCCAAATTTTGGATTCTCAGAGAGTTAACTCTGTGAATTTTGTCAATTTTAGTTTCTCTTGTGTTGGATTTAAAATAAAAAAGGAGAACATTTCTGCTCTCCTTCTTGTCGAGATGAAGGGATTCGAACCCCCGACCCTCTGGTCCCAAACCAGATGCGCTAACCGGACTGCGCTACATCTCGATTGCTAATTGATTGCTTTATTTCTCAATTGCGATGCAAAGGTAGTGCTTATTTTTGTATCTGCAAATCTTTTTTGGATTTTTTTGAAGAAAATATGCTTTTTTGATTGCTGTTTATGTTTATCTGACTTTTTTATAGAAAATTTGTCTGAAATGCAATACCATAAATAATGTTTCTCGTCTCTTTTCCTCAAAAAAGTCGAAGCCTTTCTCTTAAAATTCCGAGTCTCTGTGTTTATTCTATATGTTCTTGTCCTTGCGGATGTGCGGAGTGAGGGGGAGGGCGTTCCGCCTTTAACAATCCTCGTAAAATCGGTCATAAACTAGGACCGAGCTATCCTTTTGGGGTGAGTGTTTTATTGCAAAACGTTTGATTTTTCACTTTTTTGTTCAAATTTTACATAAAACGCTTGCTGTTTTAAAAATAGTGATTACTTTTGCAACCGTTTTGTTCCGGATTACATGACAGTGCAAATAATCGGAACGGATATAACAGTATATTTAGAATGAAAATTTAGTCGGGAAAATGGCGATTAGGTTCATAATTTTGATTTTATTATTCATATCGCAGTCCGCATTCGCATATAAATGGCAGAATGTCGACGGTGGTGTCTTTTATGTCTGTGGTAACAACGGGGTCCAGAAACTTCAGATGATTGATCATTCTGATGTTAAAAGTGTTGAATTTCAACAAAATGGAAATAAACTCCCGTCTGCTGCATATTCAATATCTGCTATATATGACGGAATGACAGTCGATGCTGTGATTACACTCAAGGATGGCAGTGTTGTCACTGAATCGATTGAAATCAAGGATGAGCCTAAATGGACTCTCCGTGTCGACGAAAGCAAATCACAGCTTTGCAATGGAAACTTGGGGACTCTTAAGGCTGTGGTACGTCAGGGAACAAGAAAAATTCCTGCTGAATTCTCCTGGCAGAAAGACGGTGCGGAGGTCTCTACTGAAGAATCTTTTTCTACTGCTGTCGCTGGTCTCTACTCGTTGACTGCCACTGCTTTCGGCTGCACTAAAACAGTTGATGCGTCTATAATTCCGTCGCCTACACCTTCCATTTCTGGCAATGAAGGGCTTTGTCTTGGCGAATCTCTCACTTTGATGGCTTCCGACATGGATTCCTACGAATGGCAGGGTGGCGAGACTTCCAATTCCGCAACTTTTTCAGTAAGTGGCGATTATTATGTCGTCGGCACAAAAACGATTGGAAAGAATGTGTGTCGTGACACTTTGCATTTCACGATCAAACCGAAGATGAGCGCGAATATTGAGTTTGGTGGGGTCACTGCATTTTGCCCAGGCACCGTCGAAACGGAAATCTCTGCGGACCATGATTTGTCGGAAAACCAAATTATTTCGTATGAGTGGAGTCGTGGAGGTGTCCCATTCTCTAACGATAAGAAAATTTCGGTCACGGAAGAAGACAGATATCGTGTTGTTGTGAAGACTGTGGACGGTTGCAAATCTTCAAGTGAGGTGGTTGTCGCTCATGTCGACTCTGTGGCGGATGTGGTGATCCCCAACCTTGTCAGTGAAATATGCAGCGGTCATCAAACTACAGTTTCGGCTGAAGGAGTCGACCTTACATATTTTGAATGGAAAGGTTCAGGCACGAGTTTTGGAACTGGAGAAAGCCAATACGCATTGTCTAAAGAAGGCGATTATAGTGTCGTCGGCTATACAACAAACGGATGCAAGAGTAAAGAATTTGTATTTCACATATCGGAAATTCAGAGCCCTACTATTTTCCTTGAATCCGTAATTCCCTGTGAAGGGGATGAGGAGACCATTAGTTGTACTGTTACTCAGGGCTCTGAATTTTTTTGGGTATTCCCGGATTCTATTTCTGGAATCACATCTACTACCATAAAAATTTCCAATTCAGGACAGTATCGTGCACAAGTGAAGGATCCTGTCACTGGATGTGTCAGTGAAGCGTATACCGATGTGGAATTTTTACCGTATCCAGAGATTTCTTTGATAGGAGATCTATCGTTTTGCAAGAATGAAGGAAGTGTGTTGCAGGTCGAGGTGGATAATCGCTCCAACACGAAATATAAGTATTCATGGGTCGACGCGAATGGAAAAGTGATAGACTCGGATTCATTGGTGGTGATGAAGAAGAGTGGTGATTATCAGGTGCTTGTGTCCAACTCACATAATTGTGAGACTCGAAAAAACTTTTCTGTTGTGGCGAATCCCGCTCCGAAACTGAAAGGTGATACGTTGAAACATCTGTGTGAAAATTCTACGGTAACTCTCACTGTGAATGGCGCTGAACATTATCAGTGGAGCAAGTCGGGAAAGAAGGTCGGTTCGGACAGTAATAAATACAGGGCTTCAAGTTCGGGTACATTCATGGTTGTTGGAACTTCTGCAAATGGGTGCAGCGATACTGCAAAGGTGAAGGTGGAGTTGGCGGTCAAACCGAAGATCACGGACATTGTGAAACCTGCTTGTGGCACGACCGATGGATTGATCGCATTGCAGACAGACAAGAAATGTATGTTTAAATGGCCGGACGGTTCTGCCGATTCCACTTTTTCATTTTCCACTGAAGAGACATATACCGTCGTGGTGACTGACAGTCTGTCGGGATGCCGCACTAACCATAAAGTTGAATCCGTGGTGCGAGAAATCCCCGTCGGCTTAATAACCTCCGCAAAATTGGATGCGTGTGAGGGTGATAGCCTTACGATAGATGCCTCTTTCACGGCTCAAGACGGAGATGTCAAATATTCGTGGAATTACTCCACTGACACTTTGCCGATGATAGTTGTGAGGCAAAGTGGACGAGTGGTGGTGTCGGCAACTGATTCGTTCGGATGCGTCGGCACTGCGGCCGCTGACGTAGTGTTCCATAAACTGCCACAGTTTGAAATCCAATCCGCAGATGTTATTTGCATGGATAGCACTGCTACTCTTGTCGCCCAGTCGGGAGACTTGCTTTCCTACGTGTGGCAAAATGGGTATGTTGGAAATTCCATCGTCGTCGACACGGCAGGCACATATATATGTACAGCTACAGACACAAATGGATGTGTCGCGTCTAAATCGAAGTGCTTATTACTAAATAGTCCTAAAATACAAATTCTCGGAAGGTCTGAGATTTGTGTTGACTCTTTATCCTATTTATCAGTGAATGGTGATTTCCAACAGTTTTATTGGGATAATAAGGCTGTTGATACTCCATTCTATTATGCTCACGCAGGTCTTGTGTCGGTGGTAGGAATTGATAGTTTCGGATGTAAGGCGTATGCGGATTTTATGGTGCATGAGAGAAAAAGGCCATCATTGGTCGCTCCTGATACAACTTCGTTTTGTGATAGAGAAAACGTTGATATTCAGTTTTTTTCAAAGGATGCTGTGTCGTTTACGTGGGATGGAAAGATTCTGTCAGGAAATTATGTGTCCACTGATGAGGAAGGCGAACATTTGGTGGTCGGCTATGATACGGCAGGTTGTCCGTCGGAGACTCAAAAAATCAATGTGAAAAAGATTTCTTTGCCTACGTTGGATATTGACGGCAAAGGGTATTTGTGTGGCATGAATGATAGTGTGACGCTTGTTGTCGACGTTGCTGACTGCAACCGTCTACATTGGAATACTGGTGACACAGCCAGACAGATTGATGTTTATCGTCCTGGAAAATATACAGTTGTCGGATATAATGGAGAGTGTGTGTCTGACACTGCGGAATTTGTAGTGACCAGAACTACCTTGCCCAAAATTGAATTTGTGGGAGGAAAAACAAAGTCGTTCTGCAAGGGTGATTCTGTCGCTTTTGAGGTGGTTCATTCCGACGATGTGACGGTAAAATGGACAAATGAAAGATTAAACAATAGCAGAAAAAATATTAGTGCGGAAGGTTTTTATGTGGTGGAGGCGACGGACTCGTTAGGTTGTACGACTGTTGATTCAGTGTATGCCAAGGAGTCGCCGTCTCCATTTCTTTCTATTTCCGGAGATACTATTGTTTGTGAGAATAGAGAAATAGAGCTGGTGGCAAATGGGGTGGAGTGTGAAAAAATAGTGTGGAGCGACGGTAGTGCTGGAAAGACTTTGCTGGTGGATAATGGAGGAGAATATTGGGCTGTCGGTTATGATAAATTAGGGTGTGGTTCAGACACAATATATCATTTGGTGAAACAACGGAAAAATCCGACGGTGTCAATCTCTGGAATAACACAAATCGCTTCGTCTCAAACAGCAACTCTTACTGCGAATGTGATCGATGCGGATAGTGTAGACTATCGTTATTTGTGGATGCCGGGTCGTGAAACCTCGTCTCAGATTGTAGTGGATGGAAGCCATATAAATATGTATGAAAACTATTCTGTCACTGTCTATGATAAGTATGGATGTTCAGGTCACACGGTAGTCCGAGTCACCTCATCGCAACTGTCAGTTGATGGAAATTTCGAAATTTGTGAAGGAGATTCTACTGAGATTACTCTGTTCGCACCTACTTCTAATTCAGTTGTTTGGAGTAACGGAGGCACAAAAAGAAAAGCAATTTACAAGGAATCTGGGGCACATTATGTAGTTTCAATGTCGCCAACTGGAGCGTCCGACACGGTTTGGTTTAAGATAAATGTGCATCCCAAACCATATTTGAAGATAGTTGGAAACACGTGGTTGTGTGAAGGAGACTCTTTGATTTTGAAGGCGTTGACAGACGGTAAAGGACATAACAGTGTGGCAGACGGCCACATATATTTGCTGTGGAGTAGTGGTAAAGCTGAGAATGAGATTTCTGTATACGGTGGAGGAAAATATACAGTGGTTGCAACGGATAGTTTTGGCTGTATGAACAGAGATTCTATATTGGTGGTGGAGTATAGTTTGCCTACGATTGAGATCTCTGGAGTGGATAGCTTACGACGAGGTGAAACTGCGATTCTGACTGCATCAGGGGGCAAAACGTATAGTTGGGGAACGGAGAAAAGGACAGTACCGTCTATTGAAATCACACACGGAGGACGTTACAAAGTGATTGGCACAGATAGTGTCGGTTGTTCTAATGTGGCGTACAAGGATGTGATGGAGATAGATGTTCCCGTTCCCCTTATTAACGACGCTTTTGACGGGGAAGTGACTATTTGTGAAGGAGATAGTGTGTCGCTGATAGCTTCTGGTGGTGATTATTATATTTGGGATGACGGAAGAAGAAGGCCAGAAATATATGCGAAGGAGAGTCGTCGGTATAAAGTGTCGGTGTGCCTTAATAATGGAGAATGTCGAGACGCTTCATTTGGAGTGAGAGTGCTGCCTAAACCGGAAATAGATGTTATAGGGAAGACTCATATATGCGACGGTGAAGTGGCGACTCTGAATGTATTGCAAAAGTCTGGTTGTAAGCTTATTGACTACGATTGGAGTAATGGAAAGAAAGATTCATTTATTCTTGTGGCAGATTCTTGTTTGGTGTCGGTGAGTGCAAAAGATGAGAATGGATGTGTCAGTGAAAAAGTGGAGTATGCTGTGCATAGATATGATGTTACTGATGTGATTATAGATGGTGATTTTGATATTTGTGAAGATTCATCTGATGCGGCGAGAGTGTTTTTGATACAAAGTAACGTTGCTGAATCGTTGTGGATTGATGAAAGTAATGGAGATACATTGTCTAAATCTAAACATGTTGAGTTTACTAAACATGGAAAATATTCGGTTTCTGTTGTTGATAAGAATGGGTGCATAGGTCAGAAACAGTTCATAATCAATCAAAGAGGTTTACCCAAAGTGGAAATTGTAGGTGCTGAGACACCTGTTTGTAATAAGCGATACGCAAGATTGATTGCTATTTCGGATTCCAAATGCAAATATGAATGGAGCACAGGAGATGATGGTGCGGAGATTAGCGCTACTCAGAGTGGAGAATACAGTGTCGTCGCAACAAACGAGTATGGATGCAAATCATCCACGTCTACTGAATTGATATTCAATGATATTCCAGATATGTTGACGAGTGGAGATCTCAAACTTTGTCCAGGAGAAAGTATTGTCGTTGGGGTAGCAGGAGCGGAAGAATATGTGTGGAGTGATGGAAGTGAGTCGGACGAATGTGTCTTTATTGAGGCATGTAACGGATATGTTATAGGCAGAGACAGGTATGGTTGTCAAAAGCGGATTGATTTCAAAATTGAGGAAATTCCAGTTCCGACAGTTTCCATTGCAGCAGTGCCGGCCAAAATCAAACGGGGAGATTCAGAAGTGAGTTTGTCTTTGGATAGTGGGGATGATTTGAGTGAATGCACATTTATTTGGCTGATGAGTGACGGCGGTACATCCTCGCAACAAAGTTTCAGCCATGAATTTAATGTTGATGATGCGTCGCTATTCTCAGCAGTGGCAGTGGTTGAAACAAAAGATGGATGCAAATTGCGTCTGCATACAACGATTGAAACAGAATTTGTCATACCCAACACCTTTACGCCAAATGGAGATATGATAAATGATCATTTTATGAAAGGCTATCATGTGGAGATAAAGGATAGGCATGGAATAATGTTGTATCAGGGAGAAGATGGATGGAATGGAATTTTGCCTAATGGGAAAGTCACTCCCGACACATATTATTATATAGTGACGGACGCGACAGGTCAGAAACATTATGGATATGTGACGGTGGCAATGTAAAGGGATTGGAATCACAACAATTTTTGATTTAGAAGAATGTCTGAAAGACAGTAATGAGCGAAGCGATAGTAACCCGTGACGCAGTCTCGGGGATCAAAGAAAAATAGAATGTCTGAAAGACAGTAATGAGCGAAGCGATGGTAACCCGTGACGCAGTCTCGGGGATCAAAGAAAAATAATAAACTGTCTGAAAGACAGTACTAAAAGAAAGGAGAAATATATGAGTCATATCAGTTTAACATATCATATTGTATGGCGTACAAAGTTTAGCCATCATACTATCAATGTGGAACATGAAAGAGATTTCTATGCATATGTATATGGATTTTGTAAAAGAAAGAAATGTACTCTTTATCGTATAAACTCAATGCCTGATCATGTACACATGTGTTTGGAATTAAACCCAACAATAGCATTGAGTGATTTTATGAAAACACTCAAACAAGAGACATCGAAATGGATGAAAGAGCATAGAGATTGGTTCCCATTGTTTGAAGCATGGGGTAATGGGTATGCTGCTTTTACTTACTCTGCTGATGCTAGAACAAATTTGATAAACTATATTCGCAATCAGAAGGAACATCATAGGAAGGTAGTTTTTCAAGAAGAATTTGGTAAACTATTGATAGAATTTAATTTAGATCCAAACTTTAATAGATTTCTTGATGATTGATATGGTATTGTCTTACAGACATGAGTCCCGATCTATAGCTCTTCTTGAGACTTCGTCAATACCTGAGACTTCGTCACAGGTTACTCTCGCTTCGCTCGGTATTGTCTTACAGACATGCGGTGATTCTGGTATACCTGAGACTTCACCACAAGACGAGCTCGCTTTACTTGGTAATGCTTTTTGATGTATAGCCTTTATAATTAACTATATATGGTCATTTAACAGATACAAAAAAATATGTTTAGATTATTTGGTGTGATTTTTTCATTATTTTATACTTTAACCATATCTGCCCAGACTGATGCCAATGCGTTACATTTCTGGACCGACAGATCTCCATTTTCACCATCTTACCTGGTGCCAATGACTCACGCCTCTCTGCTCGGCCGTATGCAGCAGGTGGGGTATGAAGGTCAGCCGCTGTCGTTTTGGGGATGCTTCAGCCAGTATAAACCCAAATTGAGGTCGTTGTTTGGAGGCAAGACGCAATTTGATCTGGCTGGGTACACGTCTACGGTGAAGATTGACGGCAATTATATATTCAGCCTTGGTTCTGATAATGACAGGGTAAATCTTGGTTTGGAAGGAGGTGCGGTTGTCCAACAGAAGGATGTGAATAAAATTTCAGCCGACGATATGGACGACGCATCTCTGTATGACAACAATGAGGTGAATCCGAATTTCAGTTTTGGGGTGGAGTGGATCCATAAACGACGGATTGTGGGAACGGAAGATGGCGAGACCACCGTCGGCATATCAGCGAAAAATATGGAGGATTGGCTGACACGTCAGGACAGGCGAATCACCGTCAACGCTTTTTATCTATATGGGTCATACCGCCGACCGACGCTGAGAATGCTTCATTTATACGCAGGAGGAATGATGCAGTTGTATGATTCCGACCGTTTGCAGGGAGAGATTCACGTCGCCTTGATCAAAGCGAAGAATAGGGAAGTCGACGCGTGGGCAGGAGGCATCAGTTGCCGACACAGTCTGGTGGGGAATGGCTCCACCGATCTGATTATAAATGCCGGCGTAGCTCTTGGCACCAATCTTTATCTTGGATACAGTTTTGATTTGGTGGTGCATGGAGATTTCGCGTCGCCATTCTCATCTCACGAAATCATCCTGGAATATAAGTTTAAGGACAAACGATGTCATGCCGACAAATCAACATATTATTTGATGGGCGGAAAATGACAACCCACCATACGCCACCATACGTCGTCAGACGTTCAATATCGGTAGGAGAAAACGATCAATGTCGGAACAAATTCCACCATATGCCGCCATACGTCGTCAGACGTTCCATGTCGGTAGGTGAAAACGATCAATGTCGGAAAAAATCCCGCCATACGCCGCCATACGTCGTCAGACGTTCCATGTCGGTAGAATTTAAATTTGGTATAATTAAATATCGTTAATATATGGCAAATACGTACACCCAGATTCATATACATTGTGTTTTTGCAGTGAAACATAGAAAAGCAATGATTGATTCAGAATTCAAGGAAGAATTATATGAATACATTACAGGTATAATACAGCAAAGAGGTCATAAGATGTTGGCGATAGGAGGAACATCGAATCACATCCATATATTTTTTGGATTAAGAGTCAATGAAAGTTTATCAGATTTGATGCAAGCTGTGAAACGAAATTCTTCGTTATGGATAAATCAAAATCATAAGACACAATCCAAATTTGAATGGCAAAAAGGGTTTGGGGCATTTTCATATAGCAAATCGCATGTCAATGCAGTTGTCAATTACATTAAAAGACAAGAAGAACATCATCGAAAAAAAGCATTTAGTGAAGAATATATACGAATTTTGAAGGATTTTGATGTGAAGTATGACGAACGGTATATTTTGCAAGATGTGTAGGTACCAACATGTAACGTCTACGACGTATGTAGGGGTTGATTGTAGTGTCAAAGACGGAGAGCTTAACTCCATAATTTAGCATTCAGCATTTATAATTTTTAATTTTATCTCATTCCTCTAGCCTCTTTCACCACATCCCAAGCTGCGTTGATCTGTTTCATCGACTCTGTTGCCTGACGGATCGCTTCGTCGCCCAATGAGGAAACTTTATCTGGATGATACATCATGGCTAAAATACGGTATGCCTTCTTGACTTCTTCGTCCGATGCGTCGCCTGCCACACCGAGGATGTCGTATGCGTTGTTCACGGAAACACTGCTGAATTTATGGCTCTCTTTATTCTCTTCGTTCTGGTTGCTATGGTCATAATTCTTATGGTTTTCTTTATTTGAATTTTGACGTTGATCCTTTTTATTATTGCCAGATTTAGAGGATTTCTTTTTTGATTTCGATGTTTTCGACTGTTTGGTAAAATTCTTTTTCCTCTCTCTTTGCTCCACTTTGAAACGCAGAAAAATGTTTTGGTATTCCGCACGTGAGATGTTAAGATTATGTCTTATTTGGGTGAATGTGAACTCTTCGATTTTGGAGAATATATCGTCAGCATAAGCCACATTCAACAGCTCGATGATAATATCCGATTTTGCAGAGTGATCGAATTTTTCGTTGATGCGACGGTAGACTTCATCAATGTCGTAGCCACCTTCAAGGATAGTTTGAAACTGTTTGAGTGCAGACTTTTGTTCCTCTTCTGATTTGTAACGTTCACGTATTGTAGTCTTGATACGATCCATTTCACAAGTCTTGTAATTGCTGTCTGCTTTCATCATTTCTGCGAGCAACACAAGGATGTAATAGTTGAGCTCTGATTTGTTTTTTGAGCTATACCATTTTTGGTTGTAGTGGTTGTTGTATGTGTTTTCGCTGAACCCAGTGTAATGGTAGGTCTCTTCTTCGTAACATCCGCCATCGTTCTTCTCCTTGAAAATGGCTTTGATGCTTCTGTATTGCTCTTGCGATATATTCAGATTCTCTACGATAAATTGCATTTTTGTTTCCTCAACGCTACGGAGATAGTTGTCGGCATATGCTACTGCCAACAACTCCATGATAATCTCAGATTTCGCAGCGTAGTCGAATCCTTGATTGATTCGGTTGAAAATTTCGTCTAATATAATGTTATTTTTGTTAAGGATAGACTGGAATAGCTTAAGGGCTGCCGCTTGTTCACCTTCCGTTTTGTAGTATCTGTGTATTGTAGATTTTACACTGTCCAGCTCACAAACCATCGTTTTCTCGTCTGCTTTCATTATTTCCGCAAGAAAAACAAGGATGCAATATTTGAAGTCGGATTCGTAGTTGAATTTTTTTCCCTTTGACGATTGTTTGTCTTTTACCTTTTGGTTTATGGATATTATTGTGATGATTGCCAATACGATGCCAATGATCAATGGAGACCACGCCATAATAAAAACTATAGAATTAAAAAAAAATCTCTCAATCATGATTTTGTATTTTGTGGCAAAAATAATAAAATGCGAAATGCGAAATGCGAAATGCGAAATGCGAAATGCGAAATGCGAAATTTATTCCCCTACCGGCATATAACGCCTACGGCGTATGTGTGTGCCGTCGATGACACGTATGTCATAGGGTATCGGCATATAACGCCTACGGCATAATTTAGCATTCCGCATTTATAATTTCATCTCATTCCTCGTGCCTCTTTCACCACATCCCAGGCTAGGTTGATCTGTTTCATCGACTCTGTGGCTTGACGGATCGCTTCGTCGCCCAATGAGGAAACTTTATCTGGATGATACATCATCGCCAACACACGGTATGCCTTTTTGACTTCCGCATCCGACGCATTGCCTTCCACTCCAAGAATGTCGTAAGCCTCACTCACAGAAATGCTTCCGGATTTGCTGCGGTTAGAATTCGATTTCGATCTATTTTTATTTTCGTCTTTCTTTTTATTGTCGTTGCTTTCATTATATTCATTGCGATTTTCATCATATTTATACTCTCCCTGGTTGTATTTTTTCCTGAAGATATTCTTGATGCTTTTGAATTCCTTTCGGGAGATAAACAAATTAGTCACAATCTTGTTTATTGTCGACGCTTCAATCTCGCTGAAGTTGTCGTCGGCGTAAGCCACTGCCAACAGCTCCATGATAAGCTCTGATTTGGCGGCATAGTCGAATTTTTGATTGATAATGTTGCATAATTTGATGACGTTGGCTTTCTTTTTGTCGTTGATGATTGACTGAAACTGTTTGAGCGCGGCTAACCGTTCTTCATCAGTTTGATAGTATCTGCGGATAGTGGCTTTCACTCTGTCCAGCTCACATTTCATCTGTTTCCCGTCTGCCTTCATCACCTCGGCAAGCAGTTGGAGTATGGCATCTCTGAAGTTACAATCCTTGTTGTTATTGGAATTTGTATTAGATTTTTTTTGTTTGTACTTTCCCTTTTGTTCGTACTTTTTCTTCTGCTCGTACTTTTTCTTAAAGGAATTCAGGATATTTTCGTATGCGTAAGATGAGATTCCCAGATGATTGACGATCATTTGTATTTCATTTTCCTCACTGAACAATCCTCTTTTTTCAAAATCGCCGTCGGCATATGTCACAGACAGCAATATCTTTATAAGTTCCGATTTGTTCGTGTAGTTGTATCCGATTTTTTTGTTTATAGAGCGACAAATTTCGTTTAGATTATACTTTTTATATTTGTCAATATTGTTTAGGATAGACTGGAGTTGTTTGAGGGCTTTTTTTTGTTCATCCTCCGTGATATAGTATTTGCGTATTGCCGACTTGACGACATCCAGCTCACATTTCATATTTTTCTTGTCGGCATTCATCACTCTGGCGAGTAGGACAAGAATGCAGAATCTGTAGTCGGATAGATTTTCGTGGTCAGGGTCTTTTTTGTCTTCATCTTTGTTTTCATCGTCATCCCCAAAAGATAGAATCAAAATGGAAATTCCTGCAAATAAAAAATAGACTCCTAATTCGAATTGTAGGAAAGTGAACAATATTCCTATTAATACTATTAATATAGCAATAGCGCTACAACCTGGTTTGTGATCAATATCCATATTCGTACCGACATGTAAAACCTATGGCATGATTTTGCATTCCGCATTTTTAATTTAGCATTTTATTTCATTCCTCTTGCTGATTTCACCACATCCCAAGCCTCGTTGATCTTCTTCATTGATTCTGTCGACTGGCGAACTGCCTCTTCACCCAAAGCCGCCGCATTGTCGGGATGATATTTCATCGCCAGGACGCGGTATGCCTTTTTGATTTCCGCATCCGACGCATTGCCAGCCACGCCAAGAATGTCGTAAGCCTCACTCACTGATATGCTGCCTGATCTGCGGTAGTTGTTGTTGCTGGAATTCGAGTTGGAATAGCCATTGTTGTAACCGCTGTTGCTGTTTGTGTTGTAGTTGCGGTTGTAGCTCGAATCACTGTTGCGATTATAGCTGCTGCCACTTGAATTGTTAGAACTGCTGTTATTGTTGTAAGACGACTGCTGAGACCTCTCACCGTTATAGTATCCCTGCTTGTATTTTTTCATGAAAAGCATGTAGATACTTTTGTATTCTTGCGACGTGATGTTGAGATTCTTTACTATTTTCTGAATTATTGTCTCTTCTGTGGTGTCAAAATGGTCGTCAGCGTAAGCCACCGCCAGCAGCTCCATTATAAGCTCTGATTTGGCGATGTAGTTGAGACGTTTGTTGATGCTGCTGCATATTGCCTCAAGATTATGGTGATGGTCGAGGATAGTCTGGAATTGTTTAAGAGCTGATTTCTGCTCACTTTCAGTCTTGTAATATCTGCGTATAGTCGCCTTCACTCTGTCCAACTCACAGCTCATGAGTCTGCCGTCAGCCTTCATCACCTCACCGAGCAACACCAGGATGCAGTATTTGAAATTGTTTTCGCCTCCATCATTGCCGTCGCCTGAATTATTTTCTTTTTCCTTATTGTTAGAAAAAATAATGGATCCGAGCACAAAGCCTATGATTGCTCCCAACGGTCCGCCTATGAGAAAGCCTATAGCACCAGCGTAAAATGATTTTTTATTCATATAATCATATTTTTTTACAAATATACTAAGAAGCTTTTTAAAATTATTATAATTTGAACATATTGGTCAAAATATCAATGATATGGCAAAAAAACTATGATTTTTTATAATTTCTAAGTTGCTGAAAAACAGAGATGTTGATTTTCTCTTTAACATTTATTTGTTTTTGAAAGTAGAAAAAAATGAAATATTATAATCCATTTTGAACATTTAGCACTATCTTTGAGCCCGAAGAAACAAAATAGTGTTATTTTGAAAAGTAAAAAAACGATATGAAAACAGTGATTAAAATATTCGCCGCTTTGACGTTGTTGTTTATGACAAGTTCTTTTGCGGCCGCACAGAATTCTTTGGTGAAACACATTAATCAGGATGAGTTCCGTGCACAGATTTGTGATTTTGTCCAGAGTCCGACTTGGCAGTATAAGGGCAAGAAACCATGTGTGATTGATTTTTACGCCACTTGGTGTGGACCTTGCCGTACAATTTCTCCTTTCTTGGACAAATTGTCGGTGAAGTATAAAGATCAGATTGATGTTTACAAGATTGATGTTGATAAGAACAGAGACTTGGCTCAGGCATTTGGCGCGACGAGCATTCCACTTCTGATTTTTGTCCCAGTGAATGGAGAACCTCAGGCTAATAGAGGAGCTTTGCCAGAAGCAGAGTTGGAAAACGCTATTAAAACGGTTCTATTAAAGAAATGAAAGGTATAATTTTGGCGGGTGGCAGTGCCACTCGCCTTTTCCCATTATCTAAAGCCATAAGCAAGCAGATCATGCCTGTTTATGATAAACCTATGATCTATTATCCTTTGTCGACATTAATGTTGGCAGGAATCAAGGAAGTTTTGATTATTTCTACCCCTAGAGATTTGCCGATGTTTGAGCAGTTGCTTGGAGACGGTAAGTCGCTCGGAATGCGTTTTGAATACAAGGTGCAGGAAAAACCTAATGGTTTGGCTCAGGCATTTGTCCTTGGTGAGGAGTTTTTGGCAGGCGACGACGCTTGTCTGATCCTTGGTGACAACATGTTCTATGGTCAGAACTTTTCATCGATGCTTAAGAAAGCAGCTCAGATTAAATCAGGCGCTATGGTTTTCGGATACTATGTCAGGGATCCTAGAGCATACGGTGTTGTAGGTTTCGATGAAAACGGCAACGTCACTTCATTGGAGGAAAAACCTGCGCAGCCTAAAAGCAATTATGCGGTGCCTGGATTGTATTTCTATGACAGCACCGTCTGCAAAAGAGCAAAAGAGCTTAAACCAAGTGCGAGAGGAGAGTATGAGATCACAGATCTTAACAAGACATATTTGCAGGAAGGCACTCTGAAAGTAGAACTTTTCGGACGTGGATTCGCATGGCTTGACACTGGAAATTGTGACTCTTTGCTTGAAGCTTCCAATTTTGTTGAGACAATCCAAAACCGTCAAGGTTTTTATGTCGCGTGCATCGAGGAAATCGCATGGCGTAACGGTTGGATTTCTGATCAACAGCTTTTGGAGCTTGGAAATAGTCTGAAGCAGACAAAATACGGACAATATATCATATCGTTGGTTAACAATAATTTTGATTGAAAATTATGAATTATATTGAACAGTCGGTAAAAGGCGTGTTTGTTATTGAACCTAAAGTGTTTGGTGATAGCAGAGGCTATTTTTATGAGTCGTTCAAACAGGCCGAGTTTGACGAGCATATTGGACACCATGTAGAGTTTGTTCAGGAAAATCAATCGAAATCATCTAAGGGAGTGTTAAGAGGTCTCCATTATCAGAAAGGAGACGCATCGCAGGCAAAACTTGTGCGTGTTGTAAAAGGCTCAGTCCTTGATGTAGCTGTTGATATAAGAAAGTCATCACCCACTTTTGGAAAATACGTGGCCGTGGAGTTGAGTGAGGAAAATAACCGTCAGCTTTTCATCCCACGCGGATTCGCTCACGGCTTCTTAGTGTTGAGCGATGAGGCTGTTTTCACATATAAGGTGGACAATGTGTATGCTCCTCAGGCAGATGCGGGCATTATGTATAATGATCCACAGGTAGGAATCGAATGGCCTAAATTAGATTGTGAATTTTTATTGTCAGAAAAAGACACAAAGCATCCTTTGTTGAAGGACGCTGAAGTGTTCTAATATATGTATCGGGAAGATGAATATTTTTGTTACAGGAGGAAACGGTCAGTTAGGTAACTCTTTCAGAAAGATCTCTGTCAACTATCCACAGCATAGTTTCACTTTCACAGATATGCCAGAGGTGGATATCACGGATTTGGAATCCCTACGTACAATATTGAAAAATGCAAAAGTTGATGTTATCATCAACTGTGCTGCATATACAGACGTCAACAAGGCGGAATCGAATGAGGATATAGCTCATAAAATTAATGCGGTTGGTCCGGGCAATTTGGCTGTCGTAGCCAAGGAGATTGGGGCTAAGCTAGTCCACGTCTCAACAGATTATGTATTCAATGGCAAAGGAAACACACCGTTGAAGGAGAGTGACCCTACGTCGCCGCTAGGAGCTTATGGAAGGACAAAATTGAGCGGAGAGACTCTTGTCAGAGAGGTCGGAGGCGACGCTGCGATTGTCCGTACAGCATGGCTATACAGCGAGTTCGGAAACAATTTTGTAAAGACGATGATTCGTTTGGGCAGCGAGCGTGAAGACGTTTCTGTTGTCTACGATCAGGTAGGAACACCGACATACGCCACTGATTTGGCTGAGGCGATCATGCATTTGGTAAACAAAGGCATCAAGGGTTGTGAGGTATACCATTATACGAATGATGGAGTAGCAAGTTGGTTCGACTTCACAAAGTATATATTCAAGTTGGCAGGATGCAAAGCCAACCTACATGCGATAGAGAGTTATGAGTATCCTACACCAGCAGAGCGACCTGCTTACAGCGTGTTGAGCAAGAGAAAGATAGCTGAGGCTGGAGCATCTGTTCCATATTGGACAGACTCTCTTGAGAAGTGTATGAAACTTTTATTAGCAAAATAATCATGTTTAAGACGAACGAGTATTTCGACGGTAATGTAAAGAGCATTGCGTTGGAGAGTGCAGAAGGCCGTGCCACAATTGGAGTCATGGCGAAAGGAGAGTATGAGTTTGGTACATCAACAATAGAGATCATGACAGTAACGTCAGGAAAATTGGAAGTGTTGATGCCGGGAGAGACAGAGTGGAAGACATATAAGAAGTTTGAAACTTTTGTCGTGGAGAAGGGAGTAAAGTTCCGTTGCAGAGCGACGGAAGACACACCGTATTTGTGTTTGTATAAGTGAAATTAGGTATCTTAATGAAAGGAAGACGCGAGAAATCGCGTCTTTTTTGTTTTTCCCCGTAGCACCGAAGGTGCAACATCCAATAGCGTAGGGTTTCAACCATACGCGACATGAATGTAAATTTGGAATCTCCCAGTGCCGAAGGCACGACACAACCCAG